>OLIB01000001.1_pt1 | contig 106867 bp, 132 predicted proteins | sample 1609651 | NCBI WGS metagenome assembly OLIB01 (sample SAMEA4350134, study PRJEB24818) | metagenome | biome: human; feature: gut; material: faeces | place: Denmark | collected 2013-09
TTTCAATCACATTGCAAAGGTAAGGATAAAAACCGAAATAACAACTATTTCGGGAAATTATTTTTGTTAATAAATGTTTAATGATAGGTAAAATGTTGAAATTGAGTGAGTTATGAACTATTAAAAATTTCGGTTTTTGATAAGGTATATATTGTATATATGTATATTACACCTTATTATATATAGGGCGTTTGTGATAGAGGGCCTGGTCCTGGTCCTAGACGATTGATAGTAAAAAAGTCGGACACATGAGGTGCCCGACTGGTGCAACCACCCCCTCGGAACAGGAGAGGGTGTTGCACAAATTTTCGATAAGAGAGGGGGAGATCTGCTATTCCTGGCCTCCCGTTTGGTTCAACCACGCCTCCGCCATAATGATTTCCTTGACTTCGGTTTTCTTGATTGCCTTACAGGTGCACTCCTTCCCTACCCCGATAATCTCCTTGGCAGATTCAATCGCCTTTTCGGATGCAAGAGATGAATCGGAAGCGAAGCACAGGACCTTGTGTGTCCGCGATTTCATTTTGCCCTTCACCTCTTCCATATATTCACAGGTGCACAGGTACCATGCCCCGTCAGCTTCTCCCCCACCCTTTTCGGATTTGGGAAGATATGTGTTTATTTTCATCTCACGTATCGGGAACACCCAGAACTCACCTGTATCACTTGACACATCTTCTTCTTTCTCTATCACGGAAGTATGTTTCATCGCAAGCGTTTCAGCTTCCGTATAGTTTGCAGGGTCCATTACAAGGACGGTCTTTGATGTCTTTACCGATTCACCATCCACATTGTTCACGTAATAGTTGATTTTACATTCTAAATTCATTTTCCTCAAATTTTTATGGTTAATAATTTATTTCACTTCCTCAAATTTTTATGGTTAATAATTTATTTCACTTCCTCAAATACTTTATCAGTATATTTTGTTTCACTTCCTCATTCATCATTCACATCATCATCTTTTCCCCAACTTCCTCATCAACTTCCTCAAAAATATTTTTGTCACTTCCTCAAACCCTTCCTCAACCGTTTCCTCATTACTTCCTCAATAGGAACGGAAACACTTCCTTAATGTCACGGGAGATAAACATCAAGGTCATTTATGCCCGTTTTCCTCATCACCCTAGTAAGACCCTGCCACGATATAAAAAGTGCCGTATCAAACAGGAAATTGGGCATTTTCATCCACAAAGATTTCGTGGTTATTTCCTCAATGTCCACCCTCATTCCATAAAACAGACCGATAGGACGTATCAGAACGCTTTCCTTGCTTGTAAAAACCTCACTTATCTTTCCTAGTGCCACGGAAGATATGTTCTTTCCCGGTATCAGGACAATAATGTCCTCACGTGGCATTTCAAGCATTTCCTCTATCTTTTCCGTTTCATCCTCAAAGAAGATATTGTTGTCACAACAAAGTTCAAGAGTGTACAGGACACTGTTGTTCTTCATGTGATCTATGAAAGCGTTACCCTTTTTATAGGAAAAATTCTTGTATATCATGGCCGTTATTCACTAAATATAATTTCTGCCGGGCGAATCCACAGTTTGTATGTGGGATATTTCTTTTCCACATCATCTTCATTGTACACCTTTACGAACTTCACATCATCCTTAAGATGCTCGTATTTGTCCATCATGGTATCAAAATTCTTCTCAAATTCTTCCGGTGTGGAAGCCATATCCCCGAATGTTATCAATGCAGGCAAAACCTCATTAAACATTTCCAGTCCGTTTGCTCCTGTTGTTCTCATTATGTTATCAAAATTTTAAATTAAACGATAAATCCGTGAATATGACAGGACAAATGAATCCCCGTCCAAAAATATAATTAAAAGTATAACGGGTTAATATTGTAAATAATAACAGGGTATCCGATTCCCATATCATATATCACGGATTCAAAGATAAATGTTTTGGTTTATGTCCGAACGATTCTATAACCTTTTTCGGACAGGAATTTTTTGATTACTAGCGTGTTCACCACCTCCTTTCCATTATGATTGAAACTTCCGGGCAACGAATTTCTTATAGACCATAACCTGAAAATTTTTGTGTGTATGAACCCTCCTATAAAATCATCAAGTTCATACACAGACTTGAAACACTTTTCATTGCCCTGCGGATTAATCAGTTTATACATATATCTCTAGTTTATAGATTTTTGAAATAAAAATCTATTCCATTTGCCGAATAAGCCTTCGTAACGCTGTCAAAAATACGCTTGTCTATATTCCCATCCATTGCATCATACCATTGGAAACAACAGTCATTATCGGTAATAGGGTATATTTTCGGTCCTTTTGCAGTGTCTATGTCATTAGGATTGTCATATCTCATAAAATCAAATATGGTACTTTTTATTGCGAAACGGAACATGGATTTATTCGGTGATTCAATAAACGAAATTCCTTCACGTTCACATACATATCTTATGACCGCTCTTATATTTTCAACCCATGATATAGGTTTGTCGGTGGCAATCCATATAGGATTATCCTGCTTTTTAAAGTTGTACAGGTCAAGTTCCGCAATGCCTATCAACTGGAAGGCAAACAGGGTGGAATATCCGGCTCTTCTTCCAAAATACACCGCATCATCATTTTCCCCGTCAAGACCGTTAAGGAAAATGCTGTGAAGTCTGTCTATGTCAAATTTCCCATTTGTAATATTATAACTTCTCATAATAGGGTAATTCTACGATTGTTTAAATTTGATTTTAATTTTGTGGTGCAAATATAGATATTATTTAAATTTTCACCAAATAAAATAGCAAATAATTTAAATAAAATGGAGCACTCCATTACGAAGCACCCCATTTCAACTAAAAAACAAAAATAAGATATGGTAAAGTTATTTGATGGAGATATAGATATCGTCTTTTGCTTTTCTCGCTTCTTTTATTTGTTTTATGGTTTGTCCCAATATTTTCATTTCCTCAAAAGAAAAATGATTGCTTCTTGCAACATTACAATCTACACAACAAGGAACAACATTTTCTTTTAAATGTCCTTTGTTGTTATCTATCCTATCACACCCCACATTGTTTGTATCTCCACAATAAATACAAGGCTTAGATATTATATTTTCAATCATCCAATCAATATCTATATCACATAATTCAAGACTTGATTTTCTGTCTTTACATCTATAACTTGATATCATTTTTGACGCCTTCAATCTTATATTATTTATTGTGGCATTTTTAGGAGGTTTACCGTTTCTTTTTGATTGTTTTCCAAAAATAATCTCTTTAATTGAAGTACCTTCTTTTCTTTTTTGATATCTATTTCATAAAGCCGAATAGCCAACATTATATTTAATGGATATTTCTTTAAGAGTAAGTAGTTCACCTTCATAAAATAACCTTACTGAATTTTTATGAATATAACTTAGATTGTATTCCTCTTTTGTTACCCACATAAAATTATTTACAGAAAACGGTTTTGATGTATCTTTTCTTCTAAGAACTTTTCCCTTTTCATAGGCCTTATTTACATCATTAAAAAATTTTCTGAAATCTTTCCATTCTTCACTTATCCCTTGTGCTTTACCCTTTGAAGTAAACATTAGACCTCTCCATGAATTGTATATATATGGATGAATACTTCTTATATCTCCAATATAATCTTTTCTTTTCTTCCAAGATTCTTTTAAAGAAGATATTCTTTTAAGCCTTGTTTCAATAGGTTCATCATCAGAACTTCTTCCTTTGATGAACCTACCCTTTATCATCTCTCATTTGATTGTTATAAAAATACTGTCCTTTGCTGATAACAAAACCTTCATAAGGCTATGAAAGGTAGCTGTACTGTTCATAACCCTTCCTACAATAGAATTGATTCCAGGGCCGATACATCCAGAACTTTCCTGTGCAGTGTTCAAAGGATGTATAAGAACACCCTCAAAGCCTGGTACGCCAATCAATCGTGGCAGTTTACCATCGTATGGTTTTGCCCATGATCTTTCCTTAAAACGCAAGGAAACGGTGTCCATGTCCACCTTATATCTTCCAGTAGGGATTGCAGTTTGTCCGTACACCTTTATTTCCTTGATTTTATGTTCGGGCATGTCTTGTGAAAGCCCTCTATCCTTATCCTCTATCGTATCGCAAAAGTCCTCCCCGTCAATGGAGAGTTTTCCTATTGTATAGGTTTCCTTTCTTGCTATTCGTCTAAGTTCAAGTTCCATACTTCACTGTTTAAAATTTCACTTAACTCATTGCTGTCGTAAAGATAGGAAGAAATCTCTTCATCTCCCAATACAGGTGCGACAAAATCTTCGTGCAACAGGATCATTGTTCCGTCAACACTTCTTTTTGCGTGGATGGGTGGAACAATCCCATGTTCCATACACCATTCTATTGTTACTATAATGTATCTCATTTTGTTATCAAATTTTCAAGTACATAATTAATTAAATCCTGTCAATTTCACAACTGGCAGGATTCAGAATGAATGGAAAATCAATTTATGAACACACAATCAGTCCTCAATAGAGGATTGCCGTTCTTTTAGTGCCTTTATTCTTTCGAGAAGTTTCTCCCTGTTTCTTTCAGCCGCAGACTGTTCCTCAAAATCGGTATATTCGTATTCGGGCTTACTTTTCATTTCAGACAGGAACGCCTTGTTTTTCTCCCTCAAATCATCCCAATTTGCAGACTTGATAAGTTCCCCAGGCAATACCACATCATTTGAATCAAGGATATTGCTTCCAAATCCGTTGAAGTCCTTGTAATAGGAGGAAGAAAGTTGTGACATCAGTATCACAGGGTTCATCCCCTGTTTTGCGGCCACCATACCCACGACAAGGGAATTAATAGGGATATCACGCATGATACGGGATATATTCTCCTTACCATGAAGCGTGGCATTGATGTCGATACGTCCGTCAACGGTAAGTTTGAGTTCATTTCCTTTCACTTCCTTGCGTGCTTGTTCAAGGATGGCCCGAATCTCCCTTGACATTGCCACGGCATCCTTATCCTTGTTCAACTCAATGAAGTTATCGTACTTTATCTTGAAATCGGTAAGCATATCATTGAGCATTTCAAGTCTGCCAGCTTCGGTAGCAACCTTGTAATTCTTGGATTCAATAGTGTATTTGGTTCTACGTTGCTCTATAAGGTGCCTGTTCTTGTTATAGAATGTTTTCAGTTCACCTTCCGACATGATATATCCATGACGTTTACGGCATACCTTCTGTACGTCCGTAATGGAATTGTAAGAGCCGAACAGGTCCAGGAGCAATGGGGCAAGAGAGGAATCCTTTGCCCCCTTCTTGCTGTTGCTTAAGTCGAAAGCGGCACAATATGTTTTATATGCTTCGTTGCATCGTATCGTAAGGGGCGTAATAATTTCCTTCTTTATCTCCAGCGCATCATCTATATCCTCCTTGGAACAACCCTTGTTGGCAAGAAGTCCTTTCACGTTGGGGGATTTCAAGTCCACACGGACATTTGTCCCTTGATCATTCGTACAGATGAAATACCTGTCAGGACAGTTGTCAAGATTCTGTCTTGCCATTTCATAATCCAGGTATTTCATTTGCAGATAGGGTTCTGCAAGCTGCACAAAATCGGGTGCATCCCTTAGCAAATCCTTACGCTCCTTATCAGTCATAATTACATTCCTTTCTTGGCTTCTTCCACAAGTTCGCGTACTTCCGTATTGAATATGTCACCATATACCTTTGCAAGATGTGTGGCGGTTTTCATACATTTTTCAGCAATACTTGTCGTTGTATCTCCCGACTTGTCGTTCTTCTCCGCTTCCTCTATTTCGTCAAGATGCTTGGATACTAGCATTGAATAGAGAGGGAAAAGTTTTTGATCGTGCATCAACACCTGCTGGTTTACTGCCGCCAGCTTGATGCCGCTTCCCAGCCCGTCACGGAATCCGGCTTCCGCATCAAATGATACAGTGCCACCTTTGGACTGTTTCCACTTCTGAATGATTTCATTGAAGAACTTTTCTTCGGGATTCTGTTGCTGTTGCTGACCGCCATTCTGCTGCATGGCTGCCTGTGGATTAAATTCCTGTTGCATGTTGTTCAAATTTTTATTGGTTAATAATTCGTTGCGTTATATTGTCACAAAGGTAGCTTTTCCATTTCATATATACAACAATGGGAGATTGAAAACCAATCCCCCATCATCGTCTATAAAACGGAGGACTTTCACCTCACGTCACCCTTCAATGACGGCATTGTGATTAAACTAGAATTTATGTTGATGTTAAGATAAAGATTATCAAAGTAAAAGAAGTACATGTTTCACAACATCCCTTCTATTGAACGTAACATTACTAAAACATTCGATTTGCAAATGTTTATGTTCGTTTCTATATGTCACATACCGTAAACGAACGCACTAAACGAACAATTATTATTAAACTCATTTATGAAATAACAATAAACAAATTTGAAATGTATATTATTCCTCTCTTGGAACGCTGTAAAGATAGGGAGTTATTTTAAATTCACAAAGAAAAACTACGAAAATTTTTATAAAAAGTTTTTTAGTATTATACAAATAAATGGACCACAAGCATTTACCTGTGGTCCATCATCCGACTTTTATTATAATCAGCTACTGTTCCTACATTAAGGACAACCGTTAACTAACTCTTTGCCCAAATACTTCTACCTATTCGGACAGTGCAAATATATGGATTGTGTTTGGATTATACAAATATTGAGATACAAATTCCATCCTCATTTCCTACAAGAATAGAATGATCATCAAGTTCCTTGGCTGCAAAGTCATACATTTGCATATCTGAATGATGGGTTATTGATTTCACTCTCAAATGATTGCTTTCCCCATCGCCTGGAATACCCCATGTTTCAATACATTCCCCCTCACAAACAAAGGCAGGGCAGTAGGTGTCCATGTGTTCCAACCGTAACGGCTGATCTTCCGTACAGATAAAATGGAATCCATTGTCAAATTCCATATCAATGATTTCAGAACCCGCATAAGTAGGGAAAGCCGAACCCTCTATTGTGACAAGTTCACCGTTTCTGTCAAGTGCATATACCTGTACATAATCCTTTGTGTCAAGTTCCTCTACGGGAACCATTTTCATATTACCGTCTACTAATGTAGCGATAAGCGTACCTTTGGCAAAACATTGTTTATTCATAACCTCTTTTTATTTACTTGGAAAAATCAGACAAATAGGAAGGGAATCCATGCTACCCTGCACTTTCAATGCAAGATGCGTAAGGGGATTATGTGGTGCCTTTCTCCTTACTTCTTTCATGATGGATGCAAACTTATCCTTGTCCATCATCAGTTTCATGGGCTGTGGAACGTATTCACTGTTTTCTTCCATTTTCATTCTTTCCGCTTGAAGATGGAGCGACAGTATTTCCCCGTCCGGCATTATCTCTTCAAGTTCCTTGATATCATTGGCACATACCACGCTTGTACCGATTTTCCCCTCTTTCGTGAATATGGGGATGTAAAGTTTCGTCTTTTTCATGCTGGTTTTCTTATGAATTTACTACTGAATACTTTTGCTTTCTCAATATTCCATTCTTTCCTATGGCAATAATCCATAATCTCATTCTCTATCACTTTCTCTTGTCCTGGCTGTTCCATAAATGCACTTACCTTTATGGAAGTCCTTCCGAATCTGACAGCTATTATGTTATCCGACAGAAGTTCTTCCATTATCCTTTTCATGGATGGTTTGGCAGGAAATCCGAAATAGAGGATGAACTGATATTCAAACAGATTATGCGCCATAAGGATTGACTATTTTATCAAACAATTCTATTGCTTCGTTCTTAATGAACTCTACATCATTGTCTGCATCACATTCGATAGATTCATTGCCTTGCAGGAAAACATTCCATTCCTTAATGGTAATAAACCACTTGAACCAAAGGAACTTTCTCTGAACCTGTACCTTTGTAATGCACGCATATTCACGTCCTGCAATGTAGTCAAAATAAATATGTTCCTCAAATGTGGCACGGAACCGTTTGCCGCCACATTCGCCTTCTTTTAATACAATCATAAATCCCTAATTCTTTCGTTATCATTAAATTTCTTATAATTGGCAAGTCCGTCCGCTATATTGTTCCCCACTGCATCATCACTTACCTCATCCTTTTGGTGTGAACCTCCCTTAAGCCACATTATCCCTACTTTTGCAAGCGGATGGTTTCGTAACTGCAACAGGATTTCATTCCACAAATCGGAATTGCTGTAATCCGTTGTAATATTCTTTCCATCATTAAGACATCGTGATATATGATGATTCATGAACTTTACTACAAATTCAGAATCGCATACTATCCTGGCCTTGATAGGATTACCCTTTGGAAGCAACTCCAAAGCGTTTACAATTGCCCTCATTTCCATTCTTGGAGTTGTGGTGTTACAATACCCTTCCCGAAAAAAAATCTCTTCTCCTGTGGTCTTATTTACCATGTAGACACCACATCCGCCAAGACGGCTCTTTGAATTGCATGAACCGTCCGTGTAAATATCCCATACATACCTTTCAATCATCCGATCTCCTCCTTATCCTGTCAATTATACACTGATTGAAGTCCTTGAACTCCGTACCCTCAAAACTTCCTTTGTTGATAGAATCAGCCACCATAGCTTTCTTCTGCAACATATCCCATTGCATCTTGTCAATGGTTTCGGAACACATTAGATGCAATACGGTGATATTGTTTTTCTGCCCGGATCGTTCAAGACGTGATTTTGCCTGTTCCATCATATCGGGGGTATCGGAATATTCAATGAAAGCCATTGTATCACATACTTTCTGCAATCCGTCAACACCTGTTCCGATTGTCTGTATATTGGCAAACAGGAACTGTTTGTCACCGAACTCTTCTATTTTCTTCTGTTTGGTTTGCAGATTATCATCACCTGTTATGATTACAGAGGATTTCATAAATTCCACCCACAACCTTTTCAAAGGTTCTTTTCGTATTCCAAACACAAGCATCTTGGAATCTGCATTCGCTTCCGCCCATTCCTGCAAGAACTTTACAATAAAATCCATTTTCCCGTTTAGGGAGATTTCTTTCAGCACGGACAGAAGAACAAGACTTTGTGCTCCCATGGCACTTTCGGCCCTTTCACTGTCTATTCCCGACAGATAGGATATAAGGTCATTTTCAGCCTTCCTATATTCCCTCATGTTCTTGAAGTCACATTCAACGTATGTGTCCGTAATAGGAGGAAGGTCTTTCAATATATCCCGTTTTTCCTTGGATATGTAACAGTAATGGGAAAGGACCTTGTTAAGTTCCTCCGTATTACTGTGACCGTCTATGTTCTGTCCGAAAAAGGTCATTTTACGGTTACAGTACCTGTCATAATAGAACTGCAAATCGGGAAACAAATCGGTGAACCGTCCTAATATCTTAAGGATTGATATAAGTTCCTTTGGACGTGATTGCACCATTGTTCCCGACAACCCCTGTGCGACGGGAATCTTTGAAACAATCTTTTTCACGGCCTTGGAGCGCATCGCATCACCCGACTTACAGAAGTGTATCTCGTCAATGATTGCCAGTTGGAATTTCTTTTTCTTGAACTCCTTGTCAAACCGTAACTGAATACCTTTCTTCTTGGCTTTCTCGCCCCTTGCATAGAGATATTCATAGTTTATCACTATCACATCGGCAGAAAAATCATGTTCCTTATCTGTGGCATCAATGATTGATACGGTACGATTGGGATTTATCTCGTTCCATTCACGTTTCCATCCCGCCTTGACGGTGGACGGACATATCACAAGTACAGGAAACTCCCCGCATATCTCGGCATAATAGATTTCGGTAAGTGTCTTGCCGCATCCGCATCCAAGGCCGCAGATACTGTTTCCGTGGTTTATCTGATAGGTGATGGCTTCCACCTGATACGGACGCGGATTCTTGTTCAATCCCATTGTCCGTGACATCATTCCTACTTCTTCCTCCGTATATTCATCCCTGTGCGGACGAAGTTCTATGTCGGATGGAGGTGTGAATCTGCCCTCTACAAGACCTTCTTTCTGAATGAACTGTTTTATTCTCTGTATGTTGGTTATCGTAGCTTCCACATACCATTCCTTGTTGGCGTTGTTCAGCTTACATTTAAGCACGTCACTAAGATAGAAGGTCATTTGTGTGGTATAGGGAAGTCCGAAATGATACCAATTGCCCTCCCTATAAAAATACTTGTCAGGTTTCATTTTTCAATTCAAACTTTATCGAACCAAGCCGTATCTTTCTCCCAGTAGAGAAGCCAGTCTTTCCATCTGTGACCGTCTTTCCCTACCTTTCCGTTACAGAAGTTTCCGCACGAACGCTTTACCATACCAAGACATTTCTCACAATCGACACAGGCATCGAATCTTAGGAATTTCTTGGTATGGATATTAATGGCTATTACTGATTTTATCCTGTTTCTCATACCAATATATTTTCCTTCTCTGATACATTTCCTTCTTGTCTTTGCAAGACTTTTCCTGTTTATGGCCCTCTGGGCATCCGTCACCCTTCTGCCTTTTGCAGCCTGGTTCCCTTTAATAAACTTCTTTGTTATAGCATCTCTGTCAAAGCGTGGGATATCTACCCACAATTCACCCCTTATCGGCATAAATCATTTCCATAAATTCTTCTTTCGACATAATACGTGTTCCGTATTTTCTCGCCCGTTGCGCTTTGGACGAATTTGAATCCCTTTCTAACGTGACAAGCAAGTCTGTTGTTTTTGTGAGCGAAGAAACTTCTTCCCATCCTCTTTTGTACGCTTCTTCCGAAAGTTCCTTGTCACGGAAGCCGGACATCACAAAAGTAGGCATATTTGACTTTTCCTTCATGTATATCCCCACGTTCCACAACAGAAAATCATCACGGTGATAGAACTCCACAACCCCTTTTCTGAATGCCACCGTAATTTCATTGCCGACACCCTTTATCTGTACCAATAAACTTTCCACCATATCAGGTTCTCTTAGGCACTTTTCATAGAGATTATCCATATCATCCGTAGTCTTTATTCCCATCGCATCAATGATATTCTGGCACGTTTTCTCTCCTATCTGTCCATGATAACAGTTGAGGGCCGTTGTAAGTTGCGACCATGATTGCGAATTATCCAGGATGTTGTTGAACTGTTTTCTAAGGGATGATATTGTTTCGTTTCCTATTCCGTTAATCTTCATCATCCTGTCCGCAGACGCTTCCACGATATCGGAAACGGATTTCAATCCATAATCAAAGAACTTCTTTATGGTAGGTCTGCCAAAATCCTCTACTTTCATTATAGAGAAGAAATAGACGATTTCAGAGAGTGCCTTTCCGTCACATTCGGGATTGGAACAACGAAGTGTTATGCCTTTTGAATCCCATACGGTCTTTTCGCTGCATATAGGGCATACACTGGGGATAGGGTCTGTTCCCGAATTGAAATGTAATGTTTGCAAGTGTTTGGGAATAACATCTCCCGAACGGCATATCACAACTTCCGCACCTTGACAGCAATGGTTTTCCTTCACATACCTTGCATTGTAGAGGGTACATCTTTCAACGGTTGCACCGCATAAGTCAACAGGCTCTATCAGTCCGACAGGACACAAAACACCGTCTTTTGACACTTCCCATTCTATATCATGGAGAATCGTTTCTTCGCGTTCTGACCATTGAGGATCTTTGTATGCAATCGCATATCGTGGATTCCCATTAGGAAGCCTGCCAAGATTCTGTCTTGTTGTGGAACGGTTGACTTCTATGACAATACCGTCACATTTGAATTGCGGTGCAAGTGTCCTGTATAGATGATCGAAGTATTTGGAAAGTTCCTCTGCATCGGATTTAAGGATATCCACTGCATTTACTGTGACATAGGAAGTCTTTATTCCACCGAATATACTTTCATTTATATAGTCAAGTTGACTTTCCTTGCTCCACTCTTCCCTGTCTGTTCCATAACGGATATACTTCACATCTCCTAGGAACACCGAAAGTTCTTCCGCATTCAAGATACCTCCTACTGCATTCCGGGCAGCTTTGTAGTTTGTTCCAGGCTTTATTTCACGTAAGAAGTTTTCCTGCTCGAATATGGCTTCACCGAATGTATAGGTAACTTCATCACATTCATCATCACCCTCATATATATCCCACGCACTGTTTCCCATCATCTCAAAATGACCTGTACAGTTCTGCCCATAGGTTCCGTCACCACGTGTCCATGCCTTGCCTTCCTTTTCATTTACACAAAGAGATATACCGTCATATTTCGCTGTAATGACAAGTACATCATCATCTTTAAGGCCGCATGACATTATCCATTTTACAACTTCCTGTGGCGTTTTCACTTTTTCCAATGAAAACATGGGGATAGGAAGTTTCTCCTTTCTTGTTGCCGGAACTTTATCCTGTATTCCCTTTGAAAACCATGGATTGCCAGGATTCATCTGCCTTAATTGCCCCACAAGATTGTCAAATGTATCATCGCTTACCTGTGGATCTCCCTCCCTATAACTATCGTTAAGGGAGCGGATTTTCATTTCAAGTTCCTTTTCTGTCATGGCTGTGACGGATATCTGTAATCGTAACTTGTCTTTTCCACCTTTATCCACTTGATAAGATTGTTGAACTGAATCGTTTCCACATCCAACGTCAGTTCAATGCGCAGGAACTCCATGGAATTCATCCATGTTCCGCTCTGAATAAGTGAAGTCACGTTCTTCACGTCCTGCAATTCATTGATAGGAAAATCCCGTCTTTCATAATTGAACACTCCTTTCTCGATACTGAACACACAAGGTTGATCGGGAAAGAAAACAAGAAGCAGTGGTTTGCCTATATGCTTCACCGCTTCTTTCACATTGTGATAGTTGATTTCGTACATTTTTAATTCAAAATTATAGGTTATCGGATGCAAAGATAACCGTTTTCTGTTTATTCATGCCCTAATCACCTCACTTTTTATAAAAATGTTTTTATGTTTTATAACATAAAAATAGGGAGTTAGTTGCCTAACTCCCTTAAAACCAGTCATTAACGGTATCTGTAATTCATCGTATCTTTTATGATTGCTTTTTTTACCGCTTCTTTCCTTGCTGCACCCTCTTCTCTCTTGTAGGCTTCCTTGTACCTTTTATGAAGAACCTGCTTTTTCCCTGCATCATCAAGTGAAGAGAATGGAGATCCACTGAATCCCTCACCCGGAGCAAGCGATATGTCGGGTACTTCTTCCAATCTATCTTCATAGGAAACAGGTTTACGACAATGAGAGCAATCCGGCTGGTCCAACCATTTCTTTTCACCTGTGGAACTGTATCCCCATCGTGTTGAACCTGCATAATGTTCTTTCTTGTATTCAGGACAATCAGGATTGTCACACCAATACACCGTTTTCTCAACCTTAGCCATGACTACCTCCTATATCTTCCAAAAAGTCAACCTTATGCACTCTCTCAACTGTATAATAGTCTACAATCGTTTCCTTTTTGTCTTTCCATTTGATACCCACAACTTTCATCACGTTCACCACAACAGCGTTTCTTCCAAGGACAGCGATATAATCATCTATTTCATAGTCACTTCCGTCTTGAACTATCAGATCATATCCGGCTTCTTTCATTACCTCCTTGAATGATTCGGGTGTCAGCCCTCTCTCGTAATTGTAAACCATGCTTCCACGAAGATTGTCGAAGTTGGTATAGATTTTTTGCAGTTTCTTCATATTATGTAAAAGTTTATCCTATCTTACGCTTGGCGTACAGGGCCATACACAATGAATCAGCCTTGTTATCATCATCATTCTTACATTTTCCCGTGCGTCTTAGGTCAATTCCGGGAAACACACGTTTGCACGCCATGATAGAGCATCTTTTGGTGTCAAGGAGTTTTGTTTTTCCTGTACTGGAGGTTTTATAGACGTGTATTCCTTGGAATATGTCTTTCTGCCATTTCTTGGCCTGTACCTTTGTATAGGGTAGTCCAAGAGCGGCAACAACGGCTTCCGTAGCCATTGCAAGTCCTCCCAATTTGAATGTAGAAGATGCGGACGCTCCAAAGAGTGCATGCAAATCCTCCATTACCACATGACAATTCCCTTCATATTTGGCAAGACGCATAAGTTTGTTTACCAATTCGGTACATTCGCAATTACTCGGATTGTCGAACAACCAAAATTGTTCAAGTATATCCTCATCCTCATCTATTACCGACACAAACCCTTTTGAACCGATGTCTATGCCTATGAATTTCTTTACTTCCTTTGCCATTATCATTCAAATTTTACATTAGCAATTCCATTATCCTTCGTAACCACGATACTCCGTATATTGTCACGAACACGACTTATCTGTGTGGTAATCAGACAGGGCTGTTTCAGGAACTCCAACGAACGGATAATATTCTCTATTCCCATCGGATCGGAAGCATCCAGCACTTCATCCACATATAGAAAGTGAAGTCCTCCCCACGGATTGGTAGTATTAATCATGGATTGTACCGCAAGAATCATGGCTATTTCCGCTCTTGCACGCTCTCCACCCGAATAATACCAATATGTTTCCATCTCATCACGGAAAATATAGGGTGTCAGTTCCTCTTTCATCTTCCCTTTGGAATCAAGTTTGAACGCTTCTATTATGATTCTCAAATCAGAATCCATGGCATCCAATGTATCGTTCGCTTCCGCCTGAATATTCTTTATCTGCTCCACAGCAAGATACATCTTGAACTCCTTGAAACGCGCATACCATCTTTCGGTATTTTCACGTTCAACATTCAATGCAAATATATCATTTTTAATTTTTTCAATCAGTCTTTCCTCTTGGTTTATATTCTCAATTATGGGTTTTTGAAGGTCAGCCAGATTATCAAGCGGCTTCTCTCTCAAATCATCCAATTCCTGTACGTGACGTTTGATTGAATCATTGTACACATCAATATCCTTGTTGTGGTTTTCAATCTGCATGATCATTCTTTCTATCACACTGTCGGCTGAATCATGTTCACGTTTCCAATAGGAAAGATTCTGTTCTTTCTGTGAGATTTTATCCTCTATTGTCTTGAATCTTGTCTTTGCATTGTTCAAATCAGTTCTTATCTCTGAAATCGCAGTAGAATATTCGGAAAGAATGGAATCGTATTCGGAAATTGACGAAATGATCTTGTCCATCTTTTCCGAATATTCGTTTATGGATTTCAATACCTCTTTCTTTCTCTTTTCCGTTTCCTTCAATGTGGTTCCTTCTTCCAATAGGAATCTATGGCCGCATTCAGGACAGATTATTGCACCTTCAAGAGTTGTATTAAGACGTGTAAGCATTGACTTGTATTTGGCAATTTGGGATTCTATCTTGTACTTATCATCAGTCTTTCCCGACTTCTCCGATTTAACTCCGTCAACTTCCTTTTGAATCTCATCGGCTATCTCCTTCTGTGTTTCAACAAATGCGGACGCTTCTTCAAGTTTATTTCTTTCATTAATAAGTTCTGATTCAGCGTTTTTTATGTTTTCGTTTAAGGATAGCTTCAACGTTTTCTTATCTTCTATCGCCTGCTTTAGTTCCTCTATTTTTATTTGGGATAATTCTATCTTCTTTTTATCCGACAGAATCCTGTTTTCTATTAGGAATAATTCCTGTTCACGCTGTTCTTTTAGATGATCTACGGACATATTGTCAAGTTGTTCGCTGTAAACTTCCATCTTACTTTCGGATGCAACAATCTTGTTTTCGAGAGAACGGATTTCCATTTCCAATTTCCTTACCTTGCCGTCAATAATCTCTTTTGTCTTGTCTATGTCATTGAAATTGATAAAACGGCTTATCAACGCCAATTTATCCGTATTGGATGAAGTAAAGAATGACTTATAATTTTCCTTGGATATGATGTAATAGGTCTTTGCATCTTCGGCCGTTATACCCAACCATGCGGATATTATCTTGTTCCCCTCATTAATTGTACCATAAGGTTTCTCCACTCCATTGAATGTAATGGATAGGGTTGCCGAACCCTTGATAGGAATGGTTCTTCTTACAATCATTTCCACATTTCTTGCAGGACATACTATTGACACCTCAACTTCCGCCTTGTCCGTTCCACGTCTTACCAGCTTCCTGTCCAGATTCTTTCTTAGGTTGTCACCGTAAATCGCATAGAACAGGGCATGAAGTATGGCTGATTTTCCGGCACCATTGGATTGCTGCCCTTCATCCGTATTGTTTATCCCTATGATTGCCATAGGGATATTTTTAAAGTCAATGGTAGCTTCTTCTATTGAACAGAAGTTCTTTATATACAAACTAGTTATTCTCATTTTCTTCGGTATTTTTATCGGGTTCCTTATTCAATTCTTCTTTCGCTTTTTTGATTACTGCTTCCCCTATTTCGATTCTCAATGATTCATCTTCCTCCAGGAATTTACGGGTATTCTTCTCTCCCTGTCCTATACGCTGATCACCGTAATAGAAGAAAGCACCTTTCTTTTTCAGAATACCATAATCAAGACCCAGGTCTATTATCTCCTGCACCTTGTCAATGCCTTTTCCAAATCGGATAACAAACTCACATTTCTTGAACGGTGGTGCAATCTTGTTTTTCTTCACCTTTACCCTTGTAAGGTTTCCCGTTATCTCATCTCCATCCTTTTCCGAACCGATACGACTGAACTCCAACCGTTGTGACGCATAGAATTTCAATGCCTGTCCTCCGGGTGTCTTGGTGGAGTTTCCTCCGAATCCGAATCCTCCTATGGTGTCACGTGTCTGATTGATACACAATAGGATGTTGTTGTTACGCTTGATTATGTTTTTCAGAATATTCAACTGTGAGGACATAAGCCTTGCGACAAGGGCCACTTTCTGATCTCCCGCTTCACCCTGTGCCTGTGCAGTAGGTGTAAGTCCTGCAACCGAATCAAGAACGACAAGACCTATTTCCTGTTCCTCACACATGGTACGGATGATTTCAAGTGCTTCTTCCGCACTGTCAGGCTGTGACAGGATGAATTTTTCGGCAGACATATCCACACCCAATTTCTCTGCATAGAACGGGTCAAGTGCCTGTTCCACATCCACATATCCCACTGCCTTTCCTGTTTTCTGAACTTCTGCAACCAAATGAAGTGCAGCCGTTGTTTTTCCACAATTGTGTACGACAAAATCATCAGCTATGAAATTATGCCATTTCCCACCGCATTTCACGTCATACACTTTCCCATCTCCTACGGGTTCTATGGATTCAACACGGTCTACCTCTATATATTTCAGACGAAGTTTTGTGTCATGCTTGTAAACGAATAGAGGGTTTCCCTTGGTAAATTCCTTCAATTCCTTATACTGTCCGTCACCCACATAGAATTTATGATCATCCGTGGCCGTTATCACATGGCCTTTCTTTGTCACAAGTTCATAGATAGGGCGTTTACCCACATATATCACATCTTCCACAGGGTGCCACTTTATTTCACCGAAAACTTCCTCTATCCCCATGATGTAAATGTCAAAATTACGTCTTTGGTCACAGAAGCATCCGTGGAGCACCTTCAATGACTTGTTATAATATCCCATTACAGCATTGTCACCATGATGCACGTATTTCACTTTTACACGTGTACGGCCGTCAAGACATGATTCCCCACCGAACACCTCCACGATTCTTCCTTTGGGATAACCGCCACCAAGAACTGCATCAAGGGAATATGAACCACTGTGTATGCAATCTACCGCTACATGGTTGCCGGAAATAGCTTCCTTTCCAAATCTCTTTTCTATTGTTGCAATCAAATCCTTTATAGCCATAATATCAATCTCCCAATGCTTTTTGTAATATATCACTTGCTTCGTCTGTATTATATTTCTTTTCCTTGCAGAATGAAGCAAATCTGTCCATAATATCCGTTTTTGTCAAAACCTTTATTTCGTTAACCTTATCTTCCGCATCTATAACTTCCTCAACTTCCTTTATCTTGGGCTTTACATCAATCCCCATTGCGGAATACTTTGTCTTATCAAATGCGGAAACTTTGTCCTGTGTTCCTGTGACCTCTATTCTGATACGATCATTGTCGTTTCTTTTGGAAGCATGAAATAGGGTTATCTGTTCCTCCACTTCATCTGGTGACATGGTATCCAAGTCCACGGTTATTTTTTTGAATGATGAACGCTCGGATTTTATAAGTTCTGTTGTACCATCACTATACAGGATATAAAACCCTTTTTTATCATCTTCACCAAAGTTGTTCTGACACAATGATCCAAGATGGATTATTGATTGTGTGACATATTGCATATTGTGATAGTGGCCACTTAGGACGAATTTATACTTTTTCAATACAGTAGGGGTCAACTTGCTGTCCACCTTGCTTCCATCATTGTTGCAGCTTCCGTCAAAAGCCATGTGGGTAAACAAGATATCGGCTTTCTTATCCTTTATATTCTCAAATTCATCCAGCCATTCCTTATCAGAAAGAAACGGCATGAAAGCCATTTTCAGTCCTCCTATTTCCTTGATTACCCCATCACGTAACAGAACAAATGACGGATGGTATTTGTACGGGTCAAGAAACGAATTTTTTGACGTGTAATCGGTTTTATCATGGTTTCCAGGAATGACAAACATCTTCTGCTTGTTGTTATGATAGGAATCGAGTATGTTTCCAAACGTATTCAACACACATTCCTTTTGACTTATACGGGAATCAAATATATCCCCTAACCATATATGCGTATCTACTTCCATATCCTTTGCAAGTTCAAGTTCGTCTTGCAGAAGGTTGTTTATAAGTTCACAGTTATCTGGCTTCAAGTGCCAATCGGTACTTATGATTGCTATCGGTTTTACTTCCATATCTTATAGGTTATTGTTGCTCCGACAAAAATATCGGGTTTGTTGTTTATTAATCCATATCCTGCTCCCACACCTATTCCGAATGAGATGGGTAACTCCTTTTTCCTTTTGCTCCATGCAGTAACATCCGTAATGTTTCCGTTCATGCCGGAAGTGATGTCAAGTTGATTGTTTCCCTTTCCATCTTCTCTTTTTACAATGGTAAACTGATTGTTCAGTTTAAAATCCAGATTGTAATTCGCCACAGAAGGAGCGGTTATATCAAGTTTATAGGATATTGTATCGGATTCTTTCTTGAAGCGAAATAAGGAATCATCCGGCATTATCTCTCTTACCTTTCCCGAATCCACATACTGAATCCGTGTTTTCCATCGTACCACTTCCGTAATATTGCCCTTGGCGTCTTTTAATTCGTCATAGAGTAGCTTATTCTCCCTTTTAAGCAATTCAAAATCGGAAGATGGGTAATTAATCCGATAAGTATTCAAAGAATCAATATAAAGGCTTAAATGCTCTAAATAATTCGCTTCCCTTTCTCTCAAATGCTTTACTTCCCACACTAAAAGAAATAGGAGCACACAAAGTGCTCCTATTATCATTGTTGTTGTTTTCATAAAATAAAAGAGCGGTTTATTATTCGTCAAACGGAAGCATTTCTTCTGCATTGGCAAGATCGTACCAATGTTTCAGTTCATCCAACTTCAAATTGTCAGGCAATTCATAACCATCTCCGTATTCATTTTCGATATATTCATTCAGGAACTTGCGCATCTTCATGGGAGTAGGATATGAGCTTCCTGCATCAGAAGCATCCTTATCTCTTCCTGCACTACGTGACGGTACTTTCTCTTCCTTTTCTTCATCATCAGAACTTTCCTGCTTTCCCTTGTATTCCGGGCATATTGCTTCCAGTTCCTCCACTTCTGCCAAGAAATCGTCATTCTCAAAGATATTGTATTCGTTCTGACGGTCAAACTCTTTCAGTGCATCGAGCGTCCAATCAAATTCACGTTTGGTATATACGTTTTCATACAAATCTTCAAGAGTAGGAAGTTTCAACAGTTTTTCAAGAACAGTGTCAGGAACACGATTCTTTTCAAAAAAATCTTCAAGGCTCTTGTCCTGTCGTGTCATTTGCTGTGCGCTGACCTTCATGACAGTCTTGTTGTTCTCGTCTTTCTGTTTGTTGATACACAACGGATAACCTTCTTCTGGATCAGAGAATACATCGGTTGACAATCCGTCACCTTCCGTAAGGTCAACGGAAATATCGGTCATTTCCTTAATTTGTTTGGATGTAAGCTGCAATTTGTAGATGTCGCTACCTTGCAATACATAACAGATATAGTTCAAGACAGGTTTGATACCCCATACCCACGGGCCACCTTTTCCTTTTCTATATCCCGTAATAGGATTGAGGAAACGTGATTTCTCATCCTTATCCTCTATTTCATTGGCAAGTTCATACACATAATTTATGTAAGTGGACAAAAGGTCCTTGTCACCAAATGCCGCATTTCCATGAATGTCGGACGTGAAAACATTCTTGTCCTTCCATTCATATTTACCTGTTCCCGCTCCGTCCTTACCTTTGATTTCCTGATATACTTTCAGTTTGGTAGTCTTACAGGGTATGTATGCACGGCCTGTCTTGGACGGAAGCACACGGAACACGTTCTTTCCATCTTCCACTTTAGCAAAATTCACATACTCATTGTCGCTGTTACGATACATTGTCTTTTCCGCTTTGCGCGCTTCATCTTTCACTTTTGAAACTTCTGTTCTCTTAAACTGATTTCTGTTAATTGCCATAATACTAAAATTTTAAACATTAAAAACTAAATTAAAACTTCAAATCTACTTATCTAATCTTTTGATTTCAAATGTATTAATCTTTCCTTCTATGATTTCATCTAGGAACTCCTTGGGAGTAACCTTGCTTAAAAAGTTACTTAATTTCTTATCCTTAGACTGAATAGAGAAATAGAGAGAGTTGAGATATTCAAACTCCTTTTTTGCCTGTATGTATTCCTTTAGGAAGAACTGTGTATCGGATGATAAGGTAAGAATGTCCTCCAACCCCTTTTCAGTCAGTTTTATTTTCTCACCGTCAATCAATACGAATCCCTTTCCCTTGGAAGCCATCTTACGGTATCTGCGTCTTTCCTCTGCCATCACTATATCGTATTTCATTTTCATAGTGGACGCATTGGCTTCCGCATCAGCACGCAATTGCCCTATCTTGTTAAGCAATGCAGAGCATGTTACTGCATCTCCAAACAGATTCTGATAATTGATAGTTGTCAGATCATCCATGTCCAACCATTCCTCAAAATCGCTGGACTGCAATACCAAAACACTATCATCATCTAGGTGTATAACTTTCTTCATATCTCTAATCCAATTTTAATCGAACAAACTGGGAACGTCTTGTTATCTGAATAATGTTACAATCATCAAATTTACTGTAAGTAGGATACCCTGTTAAATACAACAGGCAATCTTTAGAATTTTTGAAGTATTCAGACATTTCCTCATACAACTCACATCCTACCACTACATGGACAAAATCATAATTGCAATCAAGTTTGATAAAACCCATAAAACCGTTCTTGGTTTTCTTTTCCTCTACCTCCATCACATAGCCGCCTACTTTTACATCACTATATCCGTAGCCGTTATATTCCTGCAATTTTGAAGGTGAGAAATAGGGTGTACATTTATCAAGGTGCAATGAAAGCGTTTCATGATCAAACTCTCCGAATCCACAAAGATTGCGTTGCATGAGCGTCCACCACCAATCTTCTTCATGTTTCCCCTTATCGTATCCCAAAGATAGTTTATCCTTGCTCTTGTCAACCTTTACCTTACATTTGGTACGGTATATGTCAAGTAGGAAGTATCTTTCACTAGGATGCTCAACGTGTTCGAGTGCATCAAATGCACCACAATAGATGAGGTTCTCTATGGCTGACTTGGTAACTTTGCTGTTCTTGAAATTATGACGGTCAAGAAATTCCTCCAGAGAAAAATATTCCCCGTTCTTATCCCTTTCCTCATTCAACTGATTCAATGCCTGTTCTCCTATCTGTTTAACAGAATTGAGTGACCAGTACATTGAATTTGTTTCCTTGTCGGATACGATATGACTTCTTGAATGATTGATATTTACCGTCTTGATACCGATATTACCCGTCTTTTCAATCTCATTGATATATAAAGGGTATTCGTCCATCTTGGCCCATGTAAAGGTTACTGACCAAAATTCCATAGGATAATGAACTTTCAGCCATTGGCAAATGTAAGAAATTATTGAATAGGAAACTGCGTGGGCTTTATTAAACGAATACTTTGCAAACTCTTCCATCATAGAAAAATAGTCCTCTGCATATTCTTTTGTTACACCCCATTTGCTTATATACCCATCAACAAATTTTGCCTTCAATTCTGCCATTACATCTGCCTTCTTCTTACCCATAGCTTTACGAAGATCATCCGCTTCCATAGATGTAAATCCTGCAAGTGTTATAGATGCTTGCATCACGTTTTCCTGATACAGCAACAGTCCGTAGGTGTCTTTCAGGAAGGATTCGGTTCCCGTAAGGTATTCCACTTCTTCATTACCGTTTTTACGTTTTACATAGGAATAATGAATACCGTTTTCAAGCGGTCCAGGGCGATACAGTGCCGTACATGCAGATAATTCCTCTACTGAATTGGGCTTCATTATCTGTGCATAACCGTTCATTCCTTTGGCTGTGAATTGGAATACATCACCATTCCATCCGTTTCCAAAGTATTTCATCACTTCCGGCTCATTCAATGGAATATCCTTGTACGGGTCAATAGCTGTTCCTGTGTTCTGTTTGATAAGTTCAAGAATATCATGTATCTTGTCCAACTGATTAAGACCAAGAATATCCTCTTTCAGGAATCCTGCATGATCAAGTTCTCCGCCTTCCCATTCACATACCATTTGATTTGTGTCCGATTCAAGTCGTAATGGGGACCATTCAAACATTGTTCTGTTTTGTGGAAATATCATTTCCGCACAGGCATGAATAGAACGTGCCTTTGGTGCTCCAAGTATTACAAACAGGTCATTAAACATTTCCGTATTCTTTCGCATGAAAGCACGGAACTCGGCTTTTTTCAATGCTGTTCTGAACAAGTCCTCTACGGTCTTTTCCTTTTCCTCTCCCAACATCTTGGAAATACGTTTTCTTTCAGGAATAGCGACACCGTATTTATCTCCCATATCATTTATTGCAGCTTTCAACTGCAATGTTGTATATGTTCCTACGGCACATACCTGTTTTGTTCCAAAACGTTCTTCCATATACCGTTTGACTTCCTGCCGTCTGTTAGTAGGAAAGTCGGTATCAATATCAGGTAAGGATTTCTGAATACGTCCTTTGTTTAGGAAACGTGAAAAGAACAATTCGTATTTCAATGGATTTACCTTTGTCAATCCAAGTAGGTACACCACAGCACTTCCTGCACACGAACCACGACCTGGCCCTACAAGAATGTTTTGTGACCGTGCCCAATTCACAATGTCACGAAGTATAAGGAAGTAATCCACTACACCACCGAAACGGATAACATCTATTTCTTCATCTATACGTGCAAAAACAGCTTCCTCTCCGTATTCCTCTATCAGTTCGGGATGATTCTCCAATCCCTCATAGATAAGGTCTACAAACATCTCGTCATTGGTCCTCCACCGTTTCTTTTCTTCTTCGGTCATTATATACCATGGAAGATGCCTTGATTTTGAATCAATGACAAAGTTACAGTTCTCTGATACATAGTGAAGATTTCCTATCGCATCATCCCATAAATCAAACATAGGGTCATCGTTCCCAAACAATGCCTGCATTTCAAGGAAATATTCCTGGAAGTTCTTGAAATATTGATTGGATGATTTATAGTTCGTTATTTTGAGAATTGAATTTATCTTTTCACGTATATAGGCATATTCGGGTTCAAGATAATAGGCGTCACAAATGGCTATAAACCTGCATTTCTTGGAATAGAACATTTTCAGATTTTCAAGATACCATTTATCCCTATCATCCTGTTCATATTCCACTGTATCAAACTGAACGTACATTTCATCTTTGCCCAATACATAATCCAACAGATATTGACATTCAACAGTTTTAGGATCTGCTACTGTAAATGTATGCTCCTTATAGGATTCAGATTTCGCCAATGAAACAAACTCATTCAATGTACAATATTCCTTATGGATTACATTACATAAGCGATTCAGTTCAAGGAGCATTCTCCATCCATCTTCATCCCTTGCATATACCTTGATTGTAAAGCGAATATCTCTTTCTTCATCGAGAACAGGAACTTCCATTCCGAATACAGGCTTTATTCCATACTTCTGACATGCTTCTTGAAACTTGAATGCACCCGAAAGATGTCCTTTCTCACAAATACCTAAAACGGTTATGCTAAGCCATTTTGCCTTAATGCACCATTCATCATAGGAGTGCATACCATCAAGAAGCTGCATGTTTCCATGAACACCAAGAAAAGCTGATTCTCTAAAATCTTCTTCTATTTCGGGTTCCGAAAGATACAGTACCTTGTTAAGTTTCACATCATTCTCACTCCCCTTTTTCAACCAATACCATACACCGCCAAAGGAATAGATATAATTATCACATTCGGTGTATGCAGTATCCCAGTGAAAGTCACGGTCAAAAAACGAGTTGCTTTCATTAGGAAAGGATAATTCATACGTTTCACATCCTATTTCCACAACCCTATCACTGATATGTGAGAAAGGAATAAAATGATCTTTCAGATATTGAATTAATTCGTTCACGAAAATAGGTTTTATTGAAAAAGAAATACAGGCACGGGTTTTGGTTTTTGGTAAACTTTTGTGCTGACTATTATGGTTAATTATCTCTCCCGTACCTGTATTACCTTATATGTTTTACATTTTTATTTTGAAAGGTTTCCGATGGAAAGGTCATGGTTGAGTTCCATCAACGATTTTGAAAGGCTGTCAAGGAACTTGGCTACACCCATGATTGCCATTGCACCAGGTTTCAGCGAACCGTTTTCGGATACTGCCAGTGATTCATGCTGGTCACAGCAACGTTTCGGTTCATCGGGATTTTCCTCCAATTTATGTTCGGGTTCGGGTGTCGGTTTTTCCTCTTCCTTTCTAATGATGTTCACAGTCTGTTTTTCTTCATTTACCTTTCTTGTACGTGACGATACCTTTGTTCTTGCAGGTTTCGGGGCAGATTTCTCTTCTTCCTTTGCTGGTAATTCGTCCCCTTCTGCGGGTTCTTCCGGGGTAGGAATCTCATCCTGTTGTTCATCATCTTCCACGGGTTCGGGTTCGTTGCCGCCCTGTGCACCGTTTTCGATGTAGTTTTCGACAGATTTTTTCAACTGATCGGAATCCATAACCGATACATCTTCTCCCAATACATCGCTTACGGCATCAATCAGTTTGTCTTTCGGACTTAATGTTTCGTAATTTTCAATCTCTAGTTTTGCAGCCGCTCTTCGTGCGTCTAAAAATGATACAGCCATTTTGTTTTTAATTTTAATGATTAATAATTAATTTGTAATATAATCCAATGAGTTACGTTATATCATAAATCTCATTTCGACAATGCAAATATAGGGATAAAAATTCTAAGTATGCAAGAAAAACTACGAAAATTTTTATAAAAAGTTTTTTAGTTTTTGTTTTATCCCTATGTATCAACACATTAAATGAACAACAATCCCTTTACAAGTTGTACACGTTCTTCAACCGATCCTCTTACAGTACGATATGGAATAAAGTTGTTTGTCAATATCCACTTTATCTTTGTATCAATGTGTTTTCTGTGTTCCTCATCAATGCAGCGTACCCCATCATTTACAATCTCTATCCCATCATCAATAGGAAGATAGATGTTAAGACATGGATTAAGGTATTTCACCTGTTTGAGCAATTCCCTGCGTTCATACTGTTCTTCCATGGAGAATTTCATCTTTCTTGCACCTTCTTCTTCCATGTCGCACATCTTGGATGTATATGCAATCACGTCAACAACGCATCTGTCGGCAATAAAATTGTTCCCCTGTTCAAGAAGTTCGGAGTAATAGGAAAACATAATTCTTTGTGAATCGGGATCACCGTCAACAGAGATGTTTATTTTCCCTTCGGAAGCCATTCTACGTAACATACCTGTCATGATATTAAGTCCACTGGCTTTTATATCCTTATCCTCTGCCAATGCGTTTATGAGGGTTGTTTTCCCTGTATTCTGTGCTCCGATAACGTTTACCTTGGTGTATCTCAATCTTTTCATCTATTGTCACCCTCCCCATGAATCTTGTTGCGTTCCATACGGTCATACAGCTTGTTTATATTCATTGCTGCAACCTCCTTGATAGATGTTCCTGTCGTTTTTGCCACAATATAGGTAACGGCTTTCAACACTTTCTTCCATTCCTCAAAAACAACTTCCTTACGACTGTCCGATAATACAATAGGCGGATTTCCATCCCAATTGTCACGGATATGCTTTTTTACCTGTTCGGCTATCTTACCCATAGATACGATGGGGTCAAACAACGCATCTGTTGTAAGGTCTGTGATTTCCAGCCATTCGTTTACTTCCGGCAATTCCATTTTCTTGTGAATCATTGCAAGATACCACAAAATATCTCCTGCTTCCTTCTTTAATTCTTCATCATTTTCCTGTTCTACCTGGATCTTTTCAAACATTTCTCCTGTTTCACCACACAACCCCAATGTTACACATACCACCATCAATGAATCGGGATAGGTGCACGTTACTTCTGCAAGTTTTTCATACTCCGAAAAAGTTTCAATCTTTTCAAATCTTTCCATTTTGTTCAAAATTATAAAGTTTTTATTTATCAAGGTTCCAGCCCATTTCAAGACAGGCTGTTTCCAACATTTCATTTATCTTCTCCATCGCTTCCATATCAATATCCTTACGGGATGATAGCCACACCTTTTCATTAGGTATTTCATGGGTCTTGATATGCTTCTTGACAGCTTCCACATCCATTTCACATCCTACTTCATAATGGAACTCATACGATTTTGAATAGTGCATAAAGTAATCAAAATAATTCCATGAATTATTTTCTTTTTCATGAATCTTGGTGTCCTCATACATGGAAGGCCTATTGTATGACATCTTAGGACGGATTACAACTTTGGATAATCCATGTGCTGCCTTATAGAAGCCTTGTGGCCACATTGAACCATTTGTTTCCATTATAACCTCATAGCCTTTTTCAGTTATGGTTTCAATGAAATGTTTCATGTTTCTTCGCATACATGGCTCACCCCCTGTTATGAATACTCTCTTGATATTAGGATGCTTTTGCATCATTTCAAGAACATATTCTTCATCAAGAGTATTCTCACCTGTTCTGCTGACAGAATAGCGCGAACAATACTTACATCTCAAATTACATCCTGCAACAGTTACTATTATGGCTGAAAAACCACGGGAACTGCCACTAGGAATGAACCCTAGCACAATTGAATGTGCTAGGAATCTTTCATCTTTCTTTTCTTCCACCGTATGTTATTTTAAAAGTTCGTCACAATCAAATTCCTCCAATGTAAGCAAGGTTACGAAATCATATGGAACATAAATCTTTCGTTTGTCATGTATAATGCAAACCTCTTCCATTTCCGCATCATTATCGACAACCTTATATGGTTTTCCTCTGAACGTTACCCAATGACCACGTTTTACGAATGATTTCTTGTCATACCATCTTACTAAATCACCCTTGTTCCCATAGGTCAGATTAGGAAGCCCATAAGGATTGAGGAATTTCTTGTAGTACATTTCTTCAAGAAGCGTTTCACGGTCAAAGATTGTAAGACAGCCCATTTTCTTGGACATATCCACTATCTTTTCTCTCTTTTTCTTCGCTATCTCTGCATTGATAGACTTGACTTTCGGATCATCATAGAAAATGCTTCTCATTTTTCTTGATATAAATTCCATTTGTAGAAGTTCAATGAACTCACCCACTGAAAGACGGTTCATTTTTTCAATATCTTCGCTCATTTTTATTGCAATAATTAAAGTTAGACATCTCCCCAAAGTTAAATCAATCTACTGAAAAAATCAAACGGAGTAGCAAGATTATCAAGTGCATCCCAAAGTTCATTTTCAGTTGCATCTCCTGGATCTATTTTCTTATTTTTCAATAACGCTATCCATGTTTCAAAACTACGTGATACAGTGATTGCAGCCGAAGCAATATTTTCCGTCACATCAGGGTCATACATGATAACTATCTCCTTCACTCCCGCCTTCTTTTTCAATAAGGCAACCTGTTCCCTTGATATGGAATTTCCGAACGTAAAACAACATCTTACGGCTTCCGAATCCTGTAAATGCAGCTTATTATCTACATTGATATAGTCAAACAGTCCTTCCACCACAATAACACATTGTGTATTGTCGGTTATATTGTCGTATGCACCTATTATCTTTCGGAAATTAGTCTTGCTGTTCTCGTATCTTAACTGCAACCTTGCTTTCCCCTGCTTTGCATCCTTTAGATTCTGTATATGAAATTCCTTTGATTTTCTTGAACGTGCCAACCATGCAACTACCCTGTTATCCATCTTTATCTTGAATATGATATAATCCCTTAATTTTCTTTCAAGAATAAAATTGGTTACAGACGGTTCAAACAACCTGTAATGGTGTTCCGTGAATCCACGTCTTTTCAGATAGGGGTCACTATCAACAGGAAGCAGTTCAAGTCTTTTAGGAAGTTCCATTTCGGGAAGTTCACCATCTTCATCCTCATCATCATTTTCATCATTAAACATAGGAAGGCTGTCCTTTTTCAAGGTATTCTGAAAATCCTTGTGCCAAAGATCTGTCCGGTTTATCTTTTTCAGATAGCTGAATAGAGAGGTTTTTGTGTTGCAGTACCAACAGTGATACACCATCACATTATCCTCCTTGTTTATCAGCAACCCCCATTTGCCACCCCTGCCACAAAATGCGCATGGCTCATTCTTGTTCTGCATCCACCCCTGTGCTCCAAAAGGGGTAAGATTCAGTTCGGCTTTAAGTTCATCGACATCAATCTTAGCCATATCCTATACATCATTCTTTACACGGTTTTCCTTTTTCAATTTCTCTTTCTTCTGTACCTTCTGAATCTCAATGGGATTCAGATAGCCGGACATGGCAATGGTTTCCTTGGCATTATAGAACGCCCCCTTGTCATAATTGGTGGCTATCAGATATGTTTTCCCTACCTGTTTAAAGTCACGTAACTTATCCGTATAGATACGCAATCTGTTATTGTCACGTTCCGCCTGCGTCCTGTTTCCTGTAAACACATAGGAGAATGTTTTTACAAGCGTCTTGTCACCTTCCGTATATGAACGATCAATTACCCTGTCTGGACTGTTCCATATTTCAACAGGAACATTGGAAGCCTGTGTGGCTGTTATTCCGGCTATATGGAACTCATTGCATATATCCTTGAATCGCTGTGCGTTTTTCTGTAACCTGTATTTCAGAAAATTAGGATTGGTATCTACCTGTGCATCCTCTCCTGTTATGGCAAGATCAAGCGAATCGAGTATGAGTTCATCGGGGAAATACCCATGTGCCTTGTAATATTCAAGTACAATATTGCGTACTTCCATCATGGACGCTTCCCCATATTTCTCGAACCCGTACACCTCTATATCCGAACCTAGAAGAGTTTCCACATCCCTTGCGGTCTTTCTGAACAAATCCATCTCCTTTTCGGAAAGTTCACCTTTTCTTACTTTCATGTACGGATGCCCTGTAACGATTTGATCATATTTGGAAAGACATGCACTTACACCTCCTTCAAGCTGTATGTGCAAGACTTTCTTCCCATCCATACAGGCCCTGTATCCATGCCATTTCAGAACGGTTGACTTTCCTTCTCCCGAACGCAGAATCCACAGTACGGTATCACCCTTGTCTATTCCTCCATAGGAAATTTCATCAAGTACATCTATCCCGAACGTCACTTTGTTTCCCGTAGAATCCTTTTCCCTGAACTCCCTGTTCTGTTTCATGCGTTCCTCAAATCCACGGAATACCTTCTTGAAATTTCCTACGGCATTTCTAAGGGATATTTCGTGTATCTCCTTTGATTCTTCCGTTGCCGTGAATATTGCTTCTTCGACCTTGTTTTCTTCGTACAGGTCATGGATTTTGTTTACCATTTCCTTGAAGCGTATCTTTTTTACATACGCTTCAAGCTGGCTTATTATCAATTCCTTATCAGGCTTATCTGTTTCCTTTATCTCGTCCACAGCTTCCTGGACAGCATCATTGTCACTGAACTTCTGCGATATGAACCCTAATGAGGGAATAATGTTCTTATCGTCATATATTGCAACCGCTTCCCTTAGAAGAACCTTATATCCCGGCATCTCTTTAGGGATGAACTGATATTTCAGGTATCTTTTGCACAGGAACAACACATCCTTGTCCATAAATACCATCTTAAACAGTTCGGGTATGAAATTGGCATTTAGTTTTTCCATAAAAATTAAAATTAAAGCATTGTTACCACAGGTTCACTTCCCTTACCTTCTTTCAATGACTGATAGGCAATGAATATAGAGGACACGCAATCATCATGACCGGACCCTGCTTCAAGTTTCCCTTTGTCAGAGCGGAATGTAATGGAAGAAAACTCGGAAAACAGATAATCCGTTTTCTCTTTTGTTGTCCCTGCCTTGTATGGTATCTTGAACTGACCTCTTTCAAAGAGTGCTGCAAGACTGGCCCATCCGTTATGCAAATCCTTCTTGTTTCCTTCTGTCGTAGTAAATGTATCTATATTCATTAATCCACGTTCCCTTGCCAATCCTGCAAGAATGGATTGGAATCCGTTGGATTCACATACCACCTTGTTAGGTCTGAACATCTGATCCAATACCACTATCTTATCCACCTGTTCATTGTGACTTGCACCTTTAAGGCGTTCGTAATAGATTAGGTAGTAGTTTTTCATTGCATCCATGCCAACAACAGAGTAAACGGTAAAGTCTGCTCCGATATTACCTGATATGGCAAAATCCACACCTATAACAACCCGTGTCATTTTAATAGGGAAATTATCGACAGTCGTTGCATAATCCACATTTTCCATCCCTATCGTAGTACGTTTAAGGATATCGTATGGAAATATAGACGAACTATCGTCAATAGGAATAACAAGATACTCACGTGCAAATACGGTTGTTCCAAGTTCTTCCTTCTTTCTTATAAGGTCCTCAAATGTATATCTGTCGGGGGCAAGCGGTCTGCCATCGGGGAAAATTATAGGATATTCAAAACACTTGAAACGCTTGTCGGCTTTTATCACCTTATACAAGTCCGATTCAGCATTGGAAAACGGTGTTCCCGATATAATGAAATATCCGAACGGTTCCACTGTCGGTTCAATCGTACCTTTGATAAGTTCCTTTAGCTTCTGCCGTGCTTCTTCACTGTAAAGACTTGATTCATCCGGCATATCGTCCACTACACATGCCCCAGTATGCAAACCACGGATTGCAGAACTGGCACCTCTGATATGGATTATCGCACCTGTTTCAGTCTGAACGCCCATTTCACCAATCTTGGCCCGATTATTAGGATTCAACTTCTCCTTTATGATTTCGTTGTTATCTATCTCATTGATAATCTTTGTCATGTGTGCCTTACATAACTGGATAGAAGATGATATGAGAGAGGTTTCCTTGTAATTATTGTTGAACACCATATACCTTGGATCATCCCATGAATGTGGCACATCATAGCCGTATAACCGCCATAAAGGAAAGGCATAACAATACTGATAGCTTTTGCCGCTGCCTCTACTAGCGAGATAACTACTCCAAGGATATAGCTGCATCAGAGATCCCTGTTCCAGATTACGCCAGTTCATGCGGAAGTTGGAGAGCACGGTTGTACAGAAATAGTTGAACGACATCTTTTTCAACTGTAAATCCATGGACGCTTTCAGATTATCCAAGTAATCCAAACTTTCCGAATCAATGGTTTTTCCTATGAACATGGCTTTCTCTGCCGACATCATCATCGAATGAATCAGAGCATCAATGTCACCCATATACCCTGTCGTGAGTTCATCTATTGCCTTTGTGGGAAGTTTGGATATGATGGTTTCCACCGTATCAAACAACCTTCTTTCCTGCAAGGATGTAAGGGTTACGTTTTTATCAATAGAATCAATCATATTTTCAATCCTTTAAATATGTGGCATATCACATCCACGGTCCATCCATCTCCAAGCAATCCCATTCCTATATGTGGTTCCACTGATTTGGTATAACCTTCTGGAACGGTCTGCAATCTTTCCGCTTCCGTAATATTAGGTGTTCTAAAGCCATTTTTCGGATTACAGTCAGGTGAATTGAATATCAATGGTGTAAGGGATTTCCTATACCTTCTCAACAGTGATTCGGGGTTCTTGGCAAACCTGTTCCATGATTCAAGCATACACCACGACTTGTCTTTCTCCACATACCCGTCCGTGATGATGTCCTTGAACAATATCCCCTTGTCCTTCCATGCAGGTATTTCCCAGTTGCACCAATAGTATCTTGCTCTCATTTGTGCAGAAAAATCCGAACTGTTGATATACACATAATCAACATCCAAATATTGTGATATGATGTTAGCCCATTCGGATTTCATCTTCACATTTTCAAGCAGGAATTTTATATTAGGATTGAATTGTCTGATATGATTAAGTATATCAACATATTTGAAAAACAATCCTGAACGCTCTCCGTCAAAATTGAATTTTTCTTTCCCTAACTGTGAAAAATCCTGGCATGGTGTTCCTCCAATCAATAAATCAATATCTTTCCACTGTATATCCCATTCTTTCCAATTTTTTAGATCACCCAATTCAACAATATCAGGATAATTGTTTAATGCCACTTTAATGGAAGGAGCATTTATTTCGCTTGCATAATATCTTTCCACTGTATATCCCATTCTTTCCAGTGCAATACGTCCGCAAGCTATCCCGTCACATAAACTCAATACATTCATCGTCTTAAATATTTAAATATATGTTTAATTGTTTCTATGTTCCATCCGTTTCCAAGCATCTTGTAACGCTGTGTGTCAGATATTCCATCCCATATATACCATTCGGGAATAGTTTGAAGCCGTGCACACTCGGTTGGGGTAAGACGTCTAATTCTCGCACCAATTTGAACACATGGTTGTGAGTTTCCATCATTTCTAGCCCTTGCCATCAGTGTACATGATTTACCCGATTTAATTTCACGGAAGTGTTTTCCTCCGAATGTACGTATCGTTCCCGAAACAATTATCAGGTTATTCTTTTGTACTGTTGTAAGGCAATTGATTTTTCCATCTTCCCTAGGTTCAAGCCGTTGGATGTTCTTTATCTGTTCCTTTACAATCCCGGCTTCATATTCCTTTCTTATCTTTTTTCCATATTCGGTTCTTTTTGGAGTAAGGCAGGCTGTCATCGCAACACATGTCGGATCATTTCCCGTCTTTACCGTGCCCTTCAAGCATTCAATCATCTTGTCAGACAAGAAATATTTTTCATCAACCTCTTCTTCAAGGATATCCTTTAAAAGTATTCCCTATCTTCCGGCTGTGGAATATCGTCATGGATATCCGTCCAGTATATGCGCCTTCTGTTTTGTGCCGATACAAGTGCAGAATTGATATGAATACCCTTTCTTCCCAATATATCATTGAACACGCTCTCCCACTTCTTTCCCATCTCTACATTTTCAAGAAAGAATTTAGGATTGTCGCCACGTTCAAGAAGATCGTTATAAATACGTATGTATTCCCAAAACAAATAGGATTGTCCTTCAAATTCAAAACCGTTTTCCTTCAGTTCAAGGTACATTTCCAAATCGAAAATCTTTATCCCCTCCTTTGTTGAAAGACCTTTTCTTTTCCCGGCCATAGACAATGACTGACACGGGCTTCCTCCGATTAGCAAATCTATCTTATCGAGTTTGTTTATATCAAGTTCCCTTATGTCACCTACCTGTATCGTATTAGGAAAGTTCTGTATGGTAAACTGCATGGCATATTTGTCAATCTCCGAAGCATAGTATTTATCTATTGGAATATCAAGTTCGGTAAGTGCAATTTGACCTCCCGACATTCCATCAAACAAACTTAGTACATTCATTATTTTTCGATTTGAAACGATTCACGATAACGGATTTTCTTTCCTCCTTCCGAAACGGAAGCACCTTCTCCGCGTAACTTCTTGATAAACTCAATTCCCAATTTCGCTGTTGCTTCTGTATCAGTAGAAGCACGGTGAGCGTCCACAAGTTCTATTCCATACAAATTGGTACACGTTCCCAATTTATAGTTCTCCTGTTCCAAAGCCGCCCATTGTGCCAACATCATTGTATCTACGTTAAACAATACATAATTGTCCAAATTGTCATTCATGTGTTCAAAGAAATTTTTTAGGAACGGAGTATCAAATCCTACCGAATTGTGTCCGCATAACGTACATTTCAATCTAGGATTCTTGTATTCGGCAAACAGGTCTTTTATCTGTTTATGCGCTTCCTTCAATGTAACAGCCTTTGATTTTTGCATTTCAGGAGTGATACCATGGACTTCCTGTGCCTGCATGGAATATTCCAGGTTGTCAAAATACATGTACGGGAATGTGATTTCCACCTTATCCACTATTTCCAGTTTCAGCATATCAACTACCGCGAATGATATTTCTATAAGGGGAATATCATAGAAAGCAAGTTTATCTTTTGACGGAATACCCCCTGACTCAATATCAAAAAAAATTACATATTTCTGTGCTGTTTGCATAATTAATCCTCTTCAATTATCTGCCAAATGTCATATACATTCAGTGTGCAGTATTTGTTTTCATTGTTCTTTACTATCTCGAAATTACCAAGGTATCGTGGCAAACGTCCGTCCTTGATAAACCATGTAAGGTCATTACGATTAAATTCCTGCCCGTTCTTCTTTGTAAAGTTCTCGTTCAAATACTGAACGATTCCCGATGTGGTTGCTTTTTCTAATACTAATACTCTTTTCATGTTTATAACATCATTATCTTTAATTTCTCATACTCACAATCCCTTGATTCTTCATTGCTGTATATCATCACCAGATTCTTGATAGGATTGTTTTTGAACTGTGCCGCGGAATCCTCTATCGGATTTATTTCAATGATAGGATTGCCGCTTTCGTCAAGTCGTTTTATGAATGCTTCAATAAGACGTTTCTTGATTGTGTACTCTCCATCACGTGTTTGGAATGAATAGAAAAACTTGTGTATGGAAGTCGTTTCTATCAAATCATCTATCTTCTCTTCCAATCCATCCGTGTTCCCTGTTTCAAAGTAATCGTCCAGGGCCTTTACGACCGTTTCGCAATTGAATGAACCAAGTACATCCCTAAGTTTTTCAAGAATCTCAAACGGTTCCATATTCATCCCCTTCCTCCAATATAATATCTCCTTCCGATACCATGTCTTTAGGATAATGGTACGTTTCATTATCCCATCCGTCTATCACTAGGAAGGCATCTTCGGTTGTTCCGATTACTTTCATCACTATTGTCTGTCTTTTCTTCGGGTCCTCCCAATTACTCAAATCGGGTGACACCATTGGTATTCTGATTCTCATTCCTCTATTACGTTTTCGAGTTTGACAATTGATTTTGAATATAGGGAAGGTTCTGGTTCTCCATCGTCCACCACATAAAACTCTTCCGTTTCCCGTATCACCCTAAGTTTCCTTACCTCTTTAGGTTTCCATTTAGGCTGATTGTTATTCTCCAATCTTACTAATATGTATTTCATGACTTTCTTGATTCAATAAACCGCTTTTCATATTCAATCTCTTCTATACTATACAGCGGCACCGCATTTGTCACATAAACGTTTGTGAAATGCCGTGGACCAAATTCACTAGGGTTCTGTTTGGGAATTGCTTCTATCATCAAATCAAATCTGAATCTTATAGGATGATGTGTATCTTCGGGATAAGAACCTTTCTGTGACACAAACATCTTTGACAGTTTCCCATAACTGTTTTCATATTCAATAACGTACTGCCATATATCCCTATCGGGTAATTTGTTTACAGGATATCCTGCATATATTCTTCCTATTACACTGTTCATTCCTTATTTCCTTTCATTTCCGTCCTATCTCCAAAATCCCACCTATGGTGACATTCGGAACAATATAACAATATATTTGATTTTTCGTATGCAAGTTCGGGATGTGCGCCACGTGACTTTATATGACTGAAAAATACGGCTTTCGGCTCGTTTCCCAGCCATTTCCCACAGTTTTGACAGTAGTGTGGACGTTCATTCCATATCTCTCTAAAAACATCTCTAAGGTCATTAAAATCGCTTCTTCCCGAAAGTTCCTTTACTCTGTCCTGTTTCCTCTTTCTTGCACAATCCCGGCACAGCCATTTATTATGATCGTATATCAGATAGGAATCGCCACAAGACTTACACGGACGGACTTCTTTTGTTATTCTTCCCATTCCACACGTTCACTGTTCCCGAAAACGATTTCATTCATTTTCAGAATAATGTTCTCTAAATTAAAAGAAGAAACATAGAACCCTCTCTCGTATGAAAGTTGAAGATCCCTTATCTGCAACCCGTTAAGGGTCACATACTCGCACGGGAACGGTTTTTTCATTATCTCTCCTACTCCAATTGAAAACCCAACAAGACGGTAAAGGAAATAAAGCGTTTCAGGGTCAGCCTGCACACGGAACGTGTATCGCTTTATATCCTTATCGGAAGGAACGGTACACGTATTCATTCTGCAAAATTCTCGTAATGTCATATTGTTCTTTACCATGGCATGTATGCTAGGAATGGCTGCCACAACAAAGTGATCTTCATTATATGAACACACCACATGGGGTAAAGACTGGACTATATCATATATAATAGAACGATCATCAAGTCTTACATAATTTGTCAAATGAAAAAGAAGAGATTCACATTCGTGGTTCACGCAAAATACCTCTATGTTTCCTACATTAACTTCTCCCATGAAATTAAGGCCGTACAATTCCTCCGCCATTGCAGGAAAATCATCCACGGGATTCACAAATTTTACCGATTGATTAAATGTTTCCATAACTATAAGTTTTTAATTCGGAAACAAAAATAGGGATTCATTTTGAGAATCCCATAAAAACTAAGCACTTTTTTATAAAAACACTTTTATGTTTTACAACATATTTTGGCAGATACTTGCAAGTTCACACCCCCTACAATCCTTTGAATCAAATATATACGGCAAATATTCGGCACATAGAGCGAGCCTTCCTGTTGAACGGAATCTATCTCTAAGTTTTTTGAAATACTCCTTGTTGAACACATTTTCAGATATTTCCCTTATAGGATTGACCCATCCTCTCTTATATATATCCTTTTGATTGAAGTACCTTATTTTCCTTGCTTCTTCCGTATCGGCAAAATATCTTTGTGCAGCCCTTACTCCTGTAAGGTGTGTAATAGAGGGTAAACTTCCTCTCCTTATTCTGTTCCTCTCTAGGAACACCCATGACATGAACTCGAATAAAAGAACCGTACTGTCAATATTGCACGTTCCCAGAAACTTCTCTATTCTTTCATCTTCCTTGCGTGACCATTCCTTGCTGAATCCCGTGGGGGAACACCATTCAAACAGGTATTCGGTTATCTTCTTGAAATCCTCTATTGAAATCATGCCACAAACTCCTTCTCAAAATTATACGTTGCCCTATTCTTTTTCTTTCCATAAAGTGTATAGTGAACGAATTTAAAGTCATTTAGAACGGAACGGGATATGTATTCCTCCCTATCTATGATATAGCCACCCGATACATCACATTTAAATACCTTTCGTACCAGGACATGTCTACCGTCTATGGTTTTATAGTGTTTGCGCCCGATACATCTTGCATCGGGGAATGTTTCTTTCAGAATACCGTTATCATCCTTGAATACGGTATAAACTTCCTCTTTTCCTGTATAGTAGTTGTGGCACTTTAGCTTGAATTTGAACTTGCTTAAACCGAAGAACTTGTCTGCATAGGAATGATTTTCAAGCATTTCAGCAAGTCTTTCCTCCTGTTTACGTTCGTAACGGGATTCAAGTATATCAAGGCTTCTTTCCAAAAAAACCTTTTTCTTTTTCATACGATAGGAAGGAGCACTCAACACTTTCCAATAGTAATCAGTGGAATCCTTTATATCAGACAAGTTTTTGGTTTTCAGTAATTTACATAATTTTGTATGACGATTTACAAGTTTGTTTTCCTTACAACTGACACCCTTGCTTTTCTGTAATGCAATGTCGCCCTTACGGGAATCACCTTGCCGTGTCTTTTTATAAATCAATGATAGTATGAATTTTTTAGAAGGAATATTGGTTATCATCTTATTTCCATGAATCTCTCTAAATTTATGTGCGGGATATTTCTTGATTGTCTTATACCATTGGCGAGAATATTGCCTTCCAATTGATTCACGGTAAAATTCACCATCTGCAAACTTCTCCATTTTTTCAAAGAAATACTTTATGATTGAATCAGTTACCCACACAAGACCTTCATTTCTCATTTGTCTTGCTATGGTTTTCGGTGACATGTAGAATCCGGCATACCCCTTGACATTCTTTTCGCTTTTTAGGAAATTATCTTTTCTAAGGATCCACAGATAGAAAAACCAATCTATCACACTAAACTCACTTGCCCCACAGACAGCCATATATTTTACAAAAGCCTTATCAATAGGAATATTAACTAATATATGTGCGCTTCTTTTAAACATTTTATCGCACAACCCACGTATTTTCCCAATGTTTATCAGAAAATATACACCTGTTCTTTCGGTTTCCTTACGTTCAATGAAACCGCCATCCAAAAACAATTTGACAGTATCTTTTATAGCACGGTTTCCAAGTTGAGTATATGCTTTGATTGAATCTTCCAGGCAGGAACGATTACCATAGAAGTAATCGCGTGTTAGGTAGTTATTTGAATTTCCTTTGTTACCCTTCCTTGTTGGGTAAGTTAGGAAGAAGTTTGTTACTAAAAAAAATTGATAGGTTATATTAATCTTTTTCATATCAATGTATTTTTAAATTTCTGAATGCAAAAATAAGAAAAGAGAACGACTTTCACAAGCAATTCTCTTTTTATATATTTAAAAAATACATTAATATGCGTTATCTTTCACTGCAAAGATACACTATTCAACCCATATTTCCAAATGCAGTCCACCTTCAAACGAAAACTCTACGATTTTTTAACATACGTATTTCGCTGGGTTATATTTGGAGTTATAAGAAAACTGGACATGTCGGGCGACACGGAGAAAATTCTTTTTATTCTTATTCAGTAGGAGTATCTCCATCATCCATCCTATACCTATATTATATTGTATGCAATAGGAGTATCTCCATCATCCATCCTATACCTATATTATATTGTATGCAATAGGAGTAAGCCCTACCACCAAAAACCGAAGTTCCTATTCCGTCCATACGGAAACAGGTTTAAGGTTCTACCTTCCGTTTTCCTACAAAACGGTAATGAACTTACACCGTATGAATGTCGCAAGTTTCAGGGCTTGGCACTGAAAATGTCCAGTGCGGACATTGGTGTAAGTTCATACCGTTATATAGAGAAAATTGACATTTTGGGTGTTTAAAAATCACCTCCTATTTCACGTACAATTCATTGGTTTTAAATAGGGTTATTGTCGAAATAAAAAGCCCGGCACAATCCAATATATGAATTAATGCCGGGCCATGGAAAATGAAAGAAAAGGTGTTATTTAATCATCCCAGACGATGTTTAGTTCAATCTTCTCTTCGGTTTCCTTTTCAACCTCTCTCCATCTGTGGGGATTTTCAGGAATCTGTTCCGCAACCGTATCGTAATCGGTCTTGCATGCTTCCTTATCAATCTTTCTTTCTATCCACAGGCAGATATGGGCATCTGACGGCAGATCGCCTATCGTAACGGGATATTCCTCTGTCGCTTCCGAGAAGCTGATGCTGTAAGGACGGGATGATTCATTGGGGATGGATGATGTTATCCATTCGTCCTTTTCATTCTTGTATATCTCGACAGCACCTATGAAGAACAATCCCTGTACTGGTGCTTCCTTGTTCTCGCTGCCATTGGAAAACCATAATGTGACATTCTTCAATTCGGCATCCGAATCATTCATAAGGACAATGGCCCGGAACGTGGATTTGCCGTCTTTCATCATATTGAGCGATATATCGGAAAACAGGTTTCCCATCACGTCATTCAATACTTCGGAGGACGATTGATATCCTCCGAGTGATTTTGACGGATTCTGTTGCTCCGCCATGCTTTTTTCAGTTGTGGTATAATAAAGTTTCATATCAACCTCCTACCCCTTGTTTTGTGAAATAAAATTGGCTAATGTCCAGTATTCACGTTGGATTGAATTGTCTATCGTAACAACTCCCGAAGCGTTCTTGACACGTGAAATGAAGAACTGATTATTATCCTTTGCAGGGGCAACCGATGTTTCTTCCTCCCGTATCATGTCGAACTGATAGTGCGAATAGGTGTACAGACCGTTCAACTGATCATCCGTGAACACCTTTCCAAGCGGCAATGTACCCAACACTATCACACGCAGGTTGGTTTCCGCTTCAAACGTGATGTTGGATGTGAGGATAAGGTTGTTTGAATCCACAATCTGCACAATCTCGTATGTGCCCTTGTTCAACGGTTCTGAACCATCATCCTTGACAAACCGTATGGATACGGGTGTCTTGCTCGATTGTCCTCTTACCTTGCCGCTAAAATCGACTGTTCCTGTAACGGCACCCTTCTGATTTATAGACACATATCCGTCCTCAAAGTTACGCTCCACGTATTTTACGGCCAACCAATAATAGTTACCGTCACTTGGAATGGATATATTGTCAACGAAGGATTCAAGGTTAATGATGTTTCCTGACGGGTCAACCGCCATTCCCGAATTTACCTTCAACGTACCTGTTTGCGAACCTTTCTTCACCAGGAACGGGTCATTTACCTTAATGCCAGCGGAAGAGAGTTCTGTATCAAATTTTGACGGATCATTTGTTACAAGTCCGAATGATGCCGTTGCGGTGAGCAACGCCTTGAACATGGGTGTTCCCATGAGGAATTTTTGGAAGTTTACAAGTTCCTCTTTTTCAAGGAAAATGTTTCTGTTGAAATTGATTCTGTTCATATTCTAATATGTTTTAATTGTTTATTTCCATGTTGACGGTATCACAGAGAAGTCTGTAAGTGCAGCACAGTTACGGAAGCATCCCACCGCTTCTGCGGGCGCATGACTGCCCTGTATATTATGTACGTTCCACATCTTGTATTCCGCTCCTTCTATTCTAAGCGTAGGAGAGGAATTTATATTGTCACCGAACATCGTGCATCCTTCGAAAGCATAATCCCATTTGGTACAAGTCCATATAGGCATGTTAAGATAGGAGTGGTCCGTCACACTGTCGGAAGCATTGAACATCATGGGATTCTGTTTGAGAATCGTACAGTTACGGAAACAGTAACTCATATCCGTAATATTCGTATCATAGAACGGTGAGCGTGTCCAGTCGTTGTTATCAATGTCACTTCCTCCTATATAGGTAAGGACATTGCATCTCTCAAACCCATGTGCAAACGTTACGGGAAGCGTATCCTTACCTAGTATTCCCGTGAATATGTTGTACGGTATGGTAACGATGCCTGTAAGAGAGAATGCGTAATCGGCTGTTCCTGTAATCCCCTGTGACGGTATGATGTTTTCAAGACTGTTCAGTTTGGTACATCCATAGAACGCATGGGAGAAATTGGTTGTGGAACAATCGAATATATCTGCATTCACGGTTGATGCAAGTGACGGGCAACTGTCGAATATATGTGCAAGATTCACGTTTCCCGTAGATGAAATGGTTCGTGTCACCATACGGGAAAGTGAAGTGCATCCGTAATAACAATAGGAAGCGTCACCCGATGTCGCTATATTCATGCTTACCGTACTTTCAACACGCGAAAGGGCAAAGGCCCTTGTAACGATTGAAGGCTTGCATCCTGTAAATATGTCCACTGCAACGTTGACAAGTGAAAGACAGCTTTCAAAGATGCTTATGCAGAGGGATATGGTCTGTGGGAATGAACCTGTCAACCCTATTATGTTACATCCGTAGAACGCTTCTGAAAAATCAGGAGCCGTTACATCTTGAAACACGTCACTAAGGTTTACAGTAGAAGCCATCCCCGATTCACGGAATATACGCTTGCATGAGGTTGCAAATCCCAGGTTTCCTGCCGGATATCCTGTAAGGGACGTACATCCCATATACATTTCTTCCGCAGTACCACGGATATTGAAACGGTTCCACTTCTGTTGGCTCATAAATGCGGTACAATCCTTGAACCCGCCTTTCTCCATGACAGTGGACTTGGACAGGAACCATGACACGACACGAAGAAGTGAGGATTTGAACAATGCGTTCGCATAAAAATCAGAGGACCAATAAAGAACGTTATCCGTATTGTTGTAGTTGAAAACAATACGGTACACACCGTTCTCTGCATAGTCATGGTATGATATGGCTGATGTTGTCGAACCATCACCCCATTTTACCCTTAATGCTCCCGGTGTTCCCGAAAAATTGTCACGAATAGGAAGTGTGATACGTCCGGGCTGCAACAACTGTATATCAATGGAACAACAGTCCTGGAATGTCACCGTCTGTTCCACTGCATCGCCAGAGCCCACGGTTATGTTGAATGTTTCGTCAAGGAAGCTGTCTTGCGATACATTGAACGTATATGTACCTTCATCAACGCTCAATGTAGTACGTCCTGTACTATCCGTTACACCATGAATATCTCCCGATGTAACGGAAGCACCTGATATAGGCTGTCCGAGAGTATCATTGACGGTAACAAGGATATTCGCCTTTAATTTGTACATGATAAGGTTGAGATAAGCGTTCTGATTGAATATGACAACCTCTCCCGAAAGTGATTCATAACCGTTGGTAAAGCATTTGTATTCGTAATTGCCATTCTTTAATCCATCAATCACCGCAGTACCGTCCTCACCTGTTATGGCACTGAAACTTCCTATCTGACACGAAACGTTCTTCATTGCATTTCCAGACGGGTCCTTGATATTGAAGAATGTGGAATAGGTGATTTCACCCATGTAAACCTCTTTGGTCATTTCCATCTCATTTATAAGGATAGTGCCCTGTGCGTTCTTGTACGGAGGAAGTTTTGTAATTACATAGCTTAAAGATTGTCCTTGCACGACATTCAGGAACGTAGCTTCTCCCGATGAATCAGTGTTCTGAACCTCATTGTTGAACAATACAACGGCATTGGTGATGAAGTCTGACGTATCGATATCCTTTACAACGAATTTTACGGTGGATGTAAGACGGATAAGGTTCACGTTGACCTGTTGTGAGGTCACAACGGTTATCGTTCCCGAATAAGGCTCGAAATAGTCGGCAACCACACGATAGGTATATTGTCCTGCTTCACGCTTTATCATGGCATTACCCGATGAATTGGTGATGGCGACAAGTTCCTCTCCTATGTATATCTGTGCATTGGATATGGATGCCCCTGACGAATATACGTTGAATGTAATGTCATAGGTAGGGGCAACGGAGAGTTTCATTTGTACGGTAAGATCCGTTCCATCCTTTGATACAGTCACAACTCCCGATTTATCGTTATAGTTGGGTGCTGCAACAACATAGTTGTATTGCTTGGGTGGAAGTGTCCATATCCCTGCAACACCTTCTACATTGGTTGATTTGGTTTCATTGTTGACTGTAACAGTTGCATTGGGAATGGCAACATTATTTTCATTTACCACCTTGACGGTGAGATTACCTGTTATCATGGTAAGTTCGATATTCTGCTGTACGTTGGCATTTGTAACAGTTATCTTTCCGTCCTGTCCTGTAAACCCTTCCGCAGATACCGAATATTCATATTCTCCTGCACGTTTGTTGAATACAACCTGTCCGTTGGTATTCGTTACAAGTTCCTGTGAATCAAGTATTACCGAAGCACCTCTTAACGGCTGTCCTGCTGAACGTACCACGAATGTGATATCATAGGTAACGAACATCATATCAACCGTTTCAAGTGTATCTTTCTTGTTTATGGTAGTGAACCCCTGTTTCTTGTACATTCCCGGAGCGGTAACGGTCCAGTTGTACGTTGCGGACGGACGGACGAATACGGCATCCCCCTTATCATCCGCTACCTTTGTTTCCGTTCCTACCATGATGGATGCACCCACAACGGGATTCACGCCATTCACGACATGGAATGAAAGGTTGTACATTTTAGGCTGTATGGCAACCGTCTTGGAAGTATCGGCACCATTGACGGTAATCTGCCCTGTTTCGTCAAGGAAATCATCCTTGGAAACGGTGTAGTTGTATGTACCGTTTATTTCGGAGAACGTAACCTGCCCTTGCTTGTTCGTACTAAGCGTTACACTATTGAATGTGACAAAGGCATTTTCAAGCGGAAGGTCATTGTAGGTTACATTGAATGTAACGTTGTATTTGGGAATCTTCTGTATGTTAACATCAATGACCGCATTGTCCTGTATGGTAAATTCGGCCCTTTGGGTTATGTACCCCGATTTGGATATGACATAGGAATATGTGCCGGGCTTCATTACAAATCCTGTTGCAACACCCGTTACATTGGTTGTTCCCGTCTGATCCACATCATCCACATTCACAACAACGGTGGCACCCACAACGGGTTCAACGCCATCACGCACACGGAATGAAACGTTCTTGTATGGAACTTCCTCCATTTGCACATTCTCCAACGTGTCAGCCTGTACATTGATATTCTTTTCCAGATCATAGTAACCGTCTGCCGATACCTTGTAGGAATAATCGCCCTTGAACACATTGAAAAATGCGATACCTCTTGTGCTTGTTATCTGTGTCTGATTGTTCATGGTGATGGTGGCACCCTGTAACGGGGCATCATCAACACCCGTTACCTGGAATGTCACTGTCCATTGGAACGAATTACCCAATATCTGAACGTACTGTACCGTGTCCTGATTGACATTAAGAACGGAGTTATAGGGCTGGAACTGTTCTTCCTTGGCCGTTACCGTATATACGAACTCACCTTTGGGAAGCTGTATGACACATTCACCGTTTACATCCGTCTTGAATGACTGACCGAATATGTCTATCGTGGCATCCTGCAAGTAGATGTACTTGGTTGAGAATACCTTGAAACAGATATTGTAGACCTTCTCTCCTTCATAGAACGGGATTATCTCACTTCCTAATACGTTCTTGTACGATACAAGGAAGTTCTTGGTATATTCGTCAAGAGAATCCTTTGACTGATAGGAGTTATTCTTGAAATAAGTCGCTATGATGTTTTTTTCACCAAAATATCCCTGTGAGAAAGGAAGATACAATGGCTTTACCTTGAAATCATACAGATATACATAGGTATCGTCAACGGATGAACGTTCCTGGATAATCTGTACGGCTATGTATCTTACATCAGATGGAAGCGACAGTGCCCTTCCCGAAGGGAATGTAAGTGCAGGAGCGTTGTAATATCTTTCGTTTGTAGAGAAAAGGATGCCACGTATATAATAATACATGTTATCATTGGGAAGTTCAAGGTATTCATCCGTATGGAACATATTGCTTCCCTGTGCAGCCCATCCACCGTTTTCCATGACCTGCATCTCGAACGTCTGTGTCTTGTCCTCATTATATCCAACAACACCGAATTTGACAAGTGACGGTGCATCGGAAGCCTTTTTCAGAAAGAAACTTATTTCGTAGGAAAGGTTCGGGTCAACCACAATCAGTTTGGACAGGTCCTGCGTTCCGTCTATGCCGACAGGCTGCTGCCCCGTAAATGTGATACCGTTTACAATATCATCGTTTCCGTTACGGTCCTGTACAGGATATACGAAGCTGCTTCCAAGAAGCGGATATTTGGATATATCTACAATATCCTTTGTGAACTCGTATGCCTTGGTGACGTTTGCGACAAGCTGCGTTTTCTCCCATGTAGGAGAGGACCATCCAAGACACCATCCCGTGTTTTCGGACTGCAATAAAGCGAATATGAACTCGTCCTTGTCGGAATATCGTATAAGACGCAGGAACTCACCGAGAATATCGCCCGACATGCCGACAATATCGAGTTTGCCACGCTTGGCATATTCTTCCAGGTAGTTGTTGAACAGGTATTCCATCTGTTCCCGTGAATCGACAAGATTGGTAACAAGACCCTTGTTATTGATAAACGCTTCAAACAGAATCTTGTTCGTGCCAATCTCATTGAATTGCCGTGCATATATGGTTATGAAGGCAAACATTTTCGCCACGGTAAACCATAATGCACGAAAATCCTCATTATCCTTTTTACGTATGAAAGCTGGAAGAATGTTGGCATTCTCCAGCTTGTCATATACGTTCTCCGCCCATCCAAGCACACGTGAATCATCCGATTCAAAAAACTGCTTGAATATGGTGGTGTCATAAATGTTACCGCCACCTTTCAGGAAATAGGGGCCACAGTCATTAATTCTGATTAATTTTTTATTCTTATCTTCCATTGCGCAATTAGAGATAAAATATCTTTCTATTGCTCAAAGATAAGAAAATACCCTCATTTTTACAGGGATGCAATCAGTTCTTCTTTGGTAGCGTAGGACTTATCCTCTGTTATTGATATCTTGTCCTTGTTCCAACCTACGGAATATTCAATTTCTTTTGATTGACTTCCAATCCATACAGATATCGAACAGACAGGTGAATTGCATACTTTATTGTCATACATGAAGTAGATGGTATCACCGATATTGAATTTTGCCTTTATTTCCATAATGCGTTTTTATTTTAAAGATAATCAATTATTCTATGGTAAATCCTGCCGAACGAAGGATATTGAAAAACTCGTCCATTGTTATCATTATCGCATCTTGTTGTGTGAGTTTATGTTTATCATCTACTGACACAAGGATAGTATCACCTGCTATTTCAAGGGTAGGGATGACATAGCGTCCGCAATAGTCCTTTATATCAAGTATATCCATGATCTTCATGAAGCTGAAACATTTGAGATTGGAAATAGCCTTTTGCATTTCCTTTCCCGCTTTCGTTCTCTTGTTGGGAATGAATATTTCGGGATGGTTTGGATCACGTTTCCACACTTTCATATCCACCTCTTCGGGATTCTCAAACTTGAATCCGAAGTATCGTGGAATTCTACTGAAAGAATTGTCACGATGGCCCGAATAGATATCCCATTTGTAGGGTATGAGTTTTGCAAGTGTCACTTGATTCTGTTTATGTGCTTCAAGTTCCATTGTTCTTTGTTCATACAGTTTCTTGTACAAATCACTTTCCTTGTCGGTTATCTTGTAGTAAATCATAAATTAAAAACTTTGGTATAATTCAAGATTGTTGAAAACATAACACTCCTTATCCTTGATTTGAGGATACATATAAGAGGGAATATTCGCTATCTTTCGGGAATTACCCCAATATGATATTCGTTTGTCTATATCAAACAGAAGTTCTGGGGTATCATAGAACAGGTTCAGTTCTCCTGTTGTTTGTACATCTTCATCCCATTTGCCTTCATCACGGGCGATATATAATTTAAAATTGTTCATAAATTTATTCGCAAGGAATTACGCCTTGCATTCGCTTTTCAGTTAATATACTTTTCCTTTTGTCTATCAAGTTTCCTATTCTCTCCTAACGCTTAGTCTAATCAACCTAGGCTTTTAGCCTAATGGGTAGCTGATATCTTATTTGATTTACGCTAATTCAATCATAGCCTTCTTTATCCATATTTCTCCTTTCCATCTATCCTAGCAGCATATACATTGTTATTAGGAATAGATAATAAATTGTTGTTTTACTCATTTCTATATCATAAAAAAGAAGGAGAAAGCACCGCCAAGTAACCTCTCCTTCCAGAAAATTTAATATGGTTGTAATATTTTCCGACAGAATAGTCACCTGTCGTTCTTACAAATACGTTGCAAAGGTAGGGCTTTTATTTGGTTTTTACAAATTTTAGCCTCCTTTGTCGCCTATCTACAACCCTCCGGCAAGTTCTTGTCGCCGTATCTCATTAACAATTATCAATGCTAAAAGTTTTTTGTCATTCTAATTTATTCTAACGTACTTGCCTGCAATATCGCAGGTTCTCAATATTTCTGCATTATCCTCACCAAAAGCGATGAGAATACTGCCACAGCCAGGAGAATCCCCACGAGTTCCGTCTGGACGGAAGAATCTGATTCGGTTACGCAAGAACTTCATTGCCGTTGCCTTTTCGAATATCACATCCTGAAACATCTTTGAATCACAGCGATTGAAAAGTAAAGCAATGCCGTTTCCATGTTCTGCCATCCGTTTAACAAAACATTCTATAAGAGGACGGGAATAAGGTGGGTTCAACCAAACACGTCCTTTCCATTCCTGTTTTAATCCATCGTCATTTTTGTTGTACATGACACTTGCTGTTTTATAGAGGGGGGCTACCGGGCACATGGGTCTAAATCAAATTCACCCAATGCGTCTATAATTTCTTTCGGTGTGTACCATTCATCGGTACTATTAGCCGATTTTTCAAAGGCTGTATTCATTTCTATATCGTTATGTATAAATTGTTTTTCCATAAATTTTAGCAGCAGCGTATTCAAGATTACACTCCTTTGAGTCAACCCAACCAGGCGCAAAATAAACAGCATCACATTCCAATAGCCCTTCTATATCCTTACCCATGTGATAGGAGTATGGTTTTTCGCTATCTGTGGATAAATCGAAAGGTGTCACAACCTCAAAACCTTCCTCTTCCCACATTAGCTTGTAACTTTTTGCTTCCAAAGCAACGGCGTTAAGTGAGAAGCCACTAATTGGCAGGCTGATATATAGCTTCTTTTTCTTCATTTCTCATCTGTTTTGAGCCATACGGCAGACATTCAACCACCGTATGGCAATATTTATTTCTTCATTAAGTCGATACGTTTTTTTAGGGTAATAAGGTAGTCGTGCATCTGTATTTTTTGCAACTCCATTAAACCAACCTGATTTTCACCGGCTATTTCAACAGCATCTTTTCGGCCAAGAAACAGGACTAACTTATTATGTTTGTCCATCAATTCATTATATTCGATATACATACGGTCAAGAGGTGTATCAGCTACATTGTATGCCTTTCAAATACATCTTTAGGACTCCAGCTTTCATATCCATCTTCATAACGGACATGATAACCCTCATCATCAAAATTTTCCGTTGACGGTTTTTTCTCTAAGAAGATGTTTTCCCCACGCATCACCTCTTGTCATAGGTTCTGCTTCAATCTGTTTTGTTCCAATGTACTTTTTCATATCAAAAATTTATGTGGGTTTTACAAAGCCGCCCAAGGCTCATATTTATATCAATTTTAATGCTTCCTGTAATCCTGCTTCAAGTGCTTCTTCGTAGGTGACATATACTTTATAGCCATTCCCTTTGTTTATTTCGTTCTCCATCCAGTCGCTTTCTTCTGTTGGAACATTGAAATCACAAAAAGAAAGCGTCCATCTTTTTCCAATAACAGGTTCTACATATACATACACACCTCTTATTTCACGCAGCCACTTTTGTGCAACGGATTGAGTGGGACGACTATAACACAATTTTGGCAAATTCTTATTTGTTCGGAACACAGATTGCATTATCCGATTATCGCCCTCTTTAATAATATCTTTACAATACTCATTAAACCCTTTCTCTTTCAGCAACTTCGCAGTTTCTAATGTTACAAGTTCTTCGGTCATGGTTGGTTCTCCTTTCCTTTAAAGTGTTCAATCAGTTCGTCTACGGTAGCCTTGTGATAATATGGTAAGTTAAAATCATTAGGCATCCCATAGAAATCCATTCCAGATAAACCTCCATCAGAGCCATCCCGGTATATACCCCAATCGCCCTTACCATTAGTGAATAATTGATTGTTGTCTGTATCATCCCTCAATGCAGCGATAGCTAGGAATAGTTTTTCATTCGTTCCGCAATCAACAAATTTCCCACATAAAGCACTATGTTTGCTAAAAGGGATGTCAAAAGAATCCGCAATCACATAATTAGGAGTGTCAAATCCTTTCATTGGATATTGATAAGCCCATATTATACTACAATTATTTGTCCATTCAGGAGAATCGTTAAGATATCCCAACTCATCTAATTTCTTTCTAAGTGTTTCGGTATTTTTGCGTATAAAGCACGGTGTTGTAAATCCCATAGTTATTCCTCCTTAATTATTCGCTCATTTATAATAAACTCTCCATGAATATCAATGGGAAGCATATTGGAAACACTCGCATGATAAGTCTTACCGTCCATTGCCTTACATAGTGGATGTATTTCTTTAGGCATAGGGGCAGGACATTTTTTACAATGTCTTATCATTTCAAAATGTCTGTTTTCCTTATTGCCACAACATTCACAATGAATTGGATAGTAAAAATAAGTACGTTCCAACTGGGTTTCTTTTCCACATATTTCGCATCTGCCCCATTCTATTGAATTACACATAATTTATTCCTCCTTTTCTGTTTTAATATCTGTTACTTTACCACGATTGACAAAGCACTGGTCCATGTTTGGGTTTTCATAAGCTATATCGCAAATGATTTCTGAACTATCATCACACTCATTTTGTAATGAGCACTCATCACATATTCCAATGCACAATTCATGCAGCATCCCGTCTATTATTATTCCGTTTTTTATTTCCATAATCAAATACAATTTCTCATATATGTTTTCCTATCAATCATACCGTTTTCTGATTCTTCTACCAAGTCAAAGAATGTATTGGCATAACAAACATGCTCGTCTATCATTATACATATTCCATCAGACGGATAATATTCACATGAAACATTATCATCCCAATCTATATGTTTTTGTGCTTCTTTGGATATATCATCACAAGCAATCATATACTCTATGTATTTATTAGATGCTTTTCTTATTTTGTCAAATATATTTCCTTTCATGATTTTCATCTTTTATCCATTAATCGCTTCATTTAACTTTTCCTCAAACTCCGCAATGATACAATCTGCATCACCGCCATATACCCAATTGTCCAATACAGACGAAAGAACTTCAACTGCCTTTCTAGATGTTTCGTCAACTGCCATATTGATCGCTTGATTCACTTCCTCTAACGTAAATATGCTCATAATTATTCCTCCTTCTTTTTAAGGCTTATATCAATTGACAACCTATCGACAATTTCCTCCTTAATTATCTCCCTACACAAATTTCTTATCATTAAGTAATCACCGTTTTTCTTTATCTCGTCAGAAACCATACAACGAATCCACCTCTCTATATTAACATCGTCCCCATAGGTGTTATGGAAGATATGTTTAACTTCCTCTTTCACAATTGAAACTATTATATCCTTTATATCCTCTTTAGTCAACTTTAGTTCGTTATGGATATAGTTTTTTACTTCTCTGTATCTATATTTGTTCATAATCAATTCCTCCTTTTAAAACATTCAACAACAGGCTTATTGTAATATAGAATAGACGTTTCTTCATTATCAATCTTATCCTTATCTGTTACTATAACAGCATCACAATCACTGTTTCTAGCTTTCTCAACAGAATCATAACGTTCAAGGGAATATCCTGTTTCCAAATTTTCGAATAGAAGGTATTCGGATGAATTTATCATTGAACCTACAACAGCAATCTTCTTAGTCATATTTTATTATTTTATAATGATTACAATACTTAGGAGTTTTTTTCCTAGCTGTTATTCTCTTCTGCAAAGCCACGCAATACATAAACGGACGAATACCCTGATAGTGTACGCACTCACTACAATGTGCACCTAAATTTATTATTTTTGCCATATCACTCGACTTTATATCCCAATGATTCGAGATGGGAGATTATCTCGTCCTGATTCATTCTTGACAGGATATATTGTCCGCCACATTCAGAAATCACCTCATTTACCAGATCGTTCTTATCGGCATTTATACATACATAAAGTCTGTCGTGAATAGCAGATACAACATTCACGTGGCCAGCCAAAACACTTATATTTACTGTATCCATATTTAAATTATTTAAAGTTTTTTGGTGCAAATATAAAGTTTTATTTTAAGATTACAAATAAACATTATCCAAAATTTAAAGATTTAACATTTGTTGGGTATTTTATAACACCCTATCGGAAAACCTAAAAACCGATAGGGTTACAATCCTTCCTAAAACTTTATGATGAACTCTGTCATTAGATCGACACCCGAATCCCTGTTTATAGCATTCTGTTTCAGATACATGTTGTTTACAACGGATAGTGTGTGGTTAATGACAACGGCATGCTTTTCGGGTACGCTGAACTGTTCTACAATTCTTTTCTTTTCATCATCGTCTACGATTTTACTTGAATCCACATCCCCGTTGGGGTTGCTTACGGAAACAAAGGAAGCAGGCCTTCGTGACGTGAATCCCATGCAGGCAACAGGTTTCCCTATGATCTTGTTCCTCATTGCATCCGTCCATCCTATCAGATTGAGGTTGTTCACTACCTTATATGATCCACTTGAAACCTTTTGTACGGCTATTATTCCGTCAAGGGTACAGTAATTGGATGATGAGTGCATGATAATTTCTCCACCTTCCGGATTATTTGCCAATCCAATCCTTTGTGAATTGTTAAGGTTTATCATGTAGATCAGGATTTTCGAGAAATCGCTGTTTGCCTGAACCCTCCATACGGATTTGAAATTCCCGTAACCCGATAGAAGGGTGTTCCATGGTGACTGTGACGACAGATTGGTCACATCCATGCTTCCTATCTGCCATCCCGAGTAATTGTTGATATACACATCCTTCTTGAATTCGGTAAGGGTAAGGAACAGATAGAAGTTCGGTTTATTGCCTGTGAAGTTGTGTGCAAATATATAATTGTTGTACACGTTTCCGCTTACCAGTGTTCCCGTATTATAATACTCTATGTAATCGTTGCAATCCGATGTGATGTACTGATTCAGGGTTGTCATGGTATTATCCGGCTGAAACGGATGGCACAACTGCAATCCTAACAGGGCATTCGCTCCGCTTCCCGTAATTCCCGATACGGGTTTTGTGTATGTAGAATAAATACCGAATAAATTGTCGAAAAAATACTGATGGATGTACATCCCGGATACAGTCTGTGTCTTTAGTATATTGTAGAATATGACCGACTGGAACATATCCCTGTTTCTGATTACGCTTTCCAGAAACGAATAATCCTTTCCATTATACATGATGGCTTCCGCTATGAAAAGGGATGTGTTGGTGAAATAATTACATGGTGACATGTAAAATTTGTATGATGATGTCAGAGCCTTTCCAAACCTGTACACATTACTTGAAGCGACGATGGGGGTATCGGTACCAGTGTCGTTATACTTTATACTTTGGAAACTACCGTAGGCAACATAAAATCTACCAAACATATTACTGTTATATTTCGCTATGAAATAATATTCATAGGCAAGCATATAACCGCTACGACTTGTAGTGATTGTGGTAAAAAAGTTTCGGTATATTACTCCTGCATGGTATGCAGGCCATGCAGTATGGTCGATGTCACCTTGCATGGTAATAGTATCATTATATGTTGCAAAAATAAAATAGGACGGATTGGCATGGTAATATGTAAAAAATCCAAAAGTGCTGGTAAAGGAATATGATGTATTGTCACCATAGGAAACGGCTGTATATATGAAGGCGGTCAGATTCCATGAACACATCATGTTCACACTATTCCCTGCCACTATCACCTGCGGACGAGTTATTATGAAACCTGTCGGATTATAATAAAGGGTGAATATGTTTGGATCAAAAGCAAGCTGTGCAGACAATCCATATAGAACGCAAGACCATCTGGAAGAACTTCCCGAACCGAATTTTGATATCATCAGATAGGCGAAAATAAGGCATGGAGTAGAATTGTAGGTGGCTGATGCCTGTGTTCCAAAGGGAGCAGGCCCGATCGCACATATATTTCGCCTGTATATGTCCTGGACGGGGTAAACGGATGTCTGCTCACTTAAGGATGAAAGACCAACATTCCAGATGCTGCTGGTTTTAAACCCCCTCTCCTCCACCCAGGGTGTTCCGTCACCGATGCGGTCTACGGAGAGGGTGACAGCGTATGTATCGCCGGAGGGGATGCTTGTAGGTAAGGTGAAGCTGCCTGTCGAATCGAACCATCCCATGGTCGCATAATTGTAATTGAATTTCCATGTTACGGTCGATCCTTGCTTTAATCGTTTCGCATTGTAGATGACCGAACCCGAAGCGTCTGTTGTAAGATTTATGGTTCCTATTGACGCACCGTTCTCGTCCGTACCCGTTATCTGAACGGCAACGCCCGCAGGGGCTGTCGCGTTCTGTGCCGTGTCACGGAATGTCATTTTCACAAACATACCCTGTCTGGCAAGCGTTATTTCCTGATAACGTGATGTCCACAATCCGACAGCACCCTTGGAAGCGGACAGATAACCCGACTTGGAAACAGACCATGACACGTTTCCGGGAAGCATCTTGCCCCAGCACTCACCGTTGTCCGCCAATGAATGTGTGGTCTGTGTCTGGTATCCCATGGAGTATGTGACAACTCCTTTCGCACCCGAAAGGATGCCGCTGTTGAAACCGTCAATGCACTTCAAATGGTTGTACGGGTATGTTCCACCGTTAGCATTTATCGATCCGGGATTGATGTTCCATGTATAAGCTGCCGTGTCGGATGTGGTAGGATTGTAACCCCATACGCCCGTATTGTTGTTTTCGGCGAACGGTGATACGGAACCCTTTCTTATGTATGTTCCTACCGTGTTGTTTGTCAGGTCAAGATTCATCCATCCCGTGTTCTGTCCGCTGCCGGAAGGGGAATTGGTAAGGACGAACACATATCTTCCTCCCAGTGTCCACCATCCCGGAATAGAGCACTGTCCGAAATTACCCATATTGACAATGCTGTTCGCTTCCGAAGCGTTCAGGGCGAATCCCTGCGTCTTGTAACATACGGTATGGACGATTGCGATATAGCCGCCTGTCGTAAGGTTCGCCTTTATCCAGTTCACCCATGTGGCCGTGTCACGTGTTTCATGATAGATGACTGAACCGTCCGACACCTTCACCCTTAACGTACAGATAAGTCGGTTTCCCGATGTGATTCCACCCGGAGTACGGCTGAATTTCTGTGTTCCGTTCCACCATACGGTACTTATTGCCGAACCGTTGTTCCATCCGTTCTGTATGGTGAACCGTATTTCCTGATAATTTTGGGAAGTGATTCCTCCCGCAGTGAAAGCTGTTGACCACGGTTTTATGCGGCTTATGTAATGTAATCCCTGATAATAGGTGGCTGTGAACTGTGCTGAACCGTTTGTATTACTGTTGAACAATATCTTATGGTTTTCACAACACATCATTTCTACGGCCGTGTTCGTAATGTTCTTCCCTCCTACCTGTACGGTAACTGTCTTGTTAAACGATACGCGCTTCATGTTGATTGTGAGTGCTGTCGCATTTTCTCCAAGAGTTCCGCTTGCAGCTGTGAAATTGGTGGCTGATGTATTTACCGTATAAGGAGATGTCTTGTAGACATTCAGCACAACCTGTCCGCTCGCGTTTGTCGTTCCCGAATAGGTAACGGTGTTTTTTCTTGTTGAGGTAAGTTTTACCGTCGCACCGTTTATACTCTGAACCCAATCCGTCCATGTACCGTCCTTGACGGTTATTGTCACGTTGTATTTGACGGGTTCCATTGCGACACCAAGATTTCCCGATGTTTGGGATATGGCTGTTACCTTATTGTTGTAATCGGCACGTGATGCGGTTGCCGAAACCTGTCTTGCTCCTACATATACATCCACATAATTGTTACCGCTACTGTTATATGTCTGTGTGGCGGTTGCGCCTGTTGCCGATACCGCAACGCCTGTAACATTCTGACCGAATATGCTGTTGGTGAACGTAAGACGCACTTTCTTGCTTATCGTAAACTTCAATGTGGTGGAAGAACCTGTATTTGCAGGTGTCCATGACTGTGTACCGTTGGAATAGTTACCCGAATAGGGTATCTGTATGGAGAACGGAACCCCTACATATCCCTGTATGGCTAATACACCATTTCCGTTTGACGTATATTGCTTGGTTGCACCACTTTGTGTGACATTGAACGAACCTAGACTTCCAAGTAACTGCCCGTTTGTCTGATCACCGAATCCCGGAACAATCTCACGAACCGTAACGTTGAATGTCACCTGCTGGTATGCAACCGAAAGGGTAATTGACATGGAAGTAGTTCTACTTGGCATATTACCCGAAGCGGAAGTAAATATATTGTTTCCTCCTGCCTTGACTGCATAATTACCACTCGAAAGAGGAACGTTAGGTACGGTCCATACTCCCGAAGCGTTTGTTGTTCCTGAAAATGATACGGTAACACCATTCAATGTCTGTGACATGCTTGTAGGACAGGAAGCTGCCTTTCCGCCCGTTGTGGAGTTGTTTACGGTTATGGTGGCCGTACCTGTTTTTCTTGTAAGAAGAACCTTGTAATTCTCTCCTATCGCATGATAGGTGTGTGCAGGGATGCTTCCTGTCCATATTCCTGCCGAATCGGGAAGTTCAAATGTGACAGGAACCTCCAGTAATGCGGTGAAGAACACCTTTCCCTGTTCGTTGATCACGCCGGAAAAAAGCTGTTTCCCTGCTTGTGTGACAATAACGGCAAGTCCTGAATGTATCTTACCGTTTGCCTGATCACCGAATCCCGGGATTTTTGTCCATATTTCCAGTGACACCTGCCCTGTGTTATATACAACCTGTATGTTGAGGTCATTGGATGTCGCTCCGCCACCAATAGGAATTGTTGCCGTACCCGATATACTGTCATACGTAACATCCTCACCTGCCGTCCAGTTGTAAGGCCCGGAAGGAACATTCTGTATGGTGACAGTGCCGTCCGTTCCTGTACGTACATCGAACTTGATGGACGAATTAAGCTGGTGCGTGAGAATGATATGACAATCGTCTGCCTTGTCACCCGTATTCTTTTCCGTTACAACAATCTTCTGCGTGTACACCTTGGATATAAGGGTATATGAATAGGATTCACCTACTGTACCGAATGTATGGGAGAAAGTAGCATTGGTGGCGATAAGGTTATTGTTGTTCTTGTACGTGAAGCTGACGGGCAATCCGATAACGACACTGATGGTGGCATTTCCGCTTGTATCGGTTGTAAATGTCTTTGCTTCACTACCTCCCTGATGGAACGAGAACGAACCTCCGTTAAGGTTGACAACAAGTCCTTCCCTGTACTGCCATTTCATATTGACAGTCACATCGCCCGTATTGTATGTTACCGAGTTTGTCCATGTCGCAAGAGGTGATTCCACACCGTTCACTGGAAATGATACCTCACCTGTTTTCTGCTCATATACGGCATTCCCGCCAAGTGTATAGGTATAATCTCCGTAATATACATTAGGAATGGTTACAGTACCATTGCTGCCCGTTGTTGCCGTATATTTGATGCTGGGATTCCATTTGGAAACAATAGTTATGGGACAGTTTGCCGCAATACCTCTTGTAATTGATTCCGTAAGTTTCACAGGAATGTTATATTGCTTGGCCGTGAAATCCAATTTTATCCTTTCCACATCTTCTTCTCCTATATGATCATACGGGTTGAACACGTTGGGAGTATTGGTAAAGTATTTCAGTTCACCCGTCAGACGCATTTCATTGGGAGAAAGCCAGATATTTTTGGGAAGCGTTGCCGTTGCTGCCGATTGTTTGAGTGCAGTGTTGGATGTGTCAAGTTCCACTGTCAGATTCTGTACCGTACTGATGGTCTGTGACGGGTATATCACGTTGTTGTATGTTATGGCATGCGATACAAGCGGTGTTGTCACCATTTGCAAATTTCCTCCTGTCAATTCACTAGGAAGGACTACATGCGCTATTTCGGCATAGAATATGTTGTAGTTTTCCTTGAACTGGAACTTGTATCTCATCCCTGCGAACGTGTCGAATGAAATCAAGCCCTGTGCATTCACTTTTTGATCGGATAGGAGCAATTGGTTGTTCGCATAAATATCAAACGGTATGTTTGCAGGAAGCGGGGATTCTACCTGTGGAGCAATACCATCCTGTACAGTATATCTTCGTGTCAGTGTCCATCCCTTGTTTTCGGTAACTTTTCTTAATGCGATATCTGTGATAAATTCAGTCGGTTTCTGATGTCCGACAGGGAAATAGATACGTTCGGTATTAGGCTTCCAGTCAGAATCGTTACCGTCCGAACCCCATTCATAAACATAATATCCGGGTGCCAGGGGATACATTTCGGGTTTACCGTCCGATTCAAACTGTCCGTCCGTATCTATAACACCTGTGAACACATATTCAGGAGCAAGCCGTCTGTGAATGTCTACAATCAATCCTACTGCCTTGGTTGATACAGGGAAATCTGCGTCAATATCCATCTTCCATATCAATTCGGGATAGTCAAGATAGATTGTCTTGGCGGCAGTAGGAGGTGTTGTAAATGTAAGTTCGTTATTCTGTGTTATGTGGTCTACCTGTGTTGTGACCGTATCAAATGTTCCGGGAGAAACATAGAATGTGGATGCCCCTAGTGCATCCACCCGTATTCTTTGAGGACGTGACTGTCCTGTAACGGCAATTTCGGGATATTCCTCCGGGCCGTTCTCTACTTCGATAGGAAGGTTTGAGTTTTTCTGTAACACATTGAAAGTCAATGTTTTAATACAGGTTACGGTCCATCTGAAAAAGTCTGTTGCAACATCCATTTTCCATGAATGCTTGGTTGAATCATGATTATAGAATCCTTTGTCAACAAACTCTATCGTGTATTCGACAAGAGGAAGAATGTCAACTGTCACCTGTCCGTTTGCACTGATTGCATAGGTCTTGGTAACAGTTTCAAACCTGTTGGTTGACACCCATTGCAGACCTATTACCTTGATACTTATACCATTAGTAATAGGATTAGCCGTTGCAGCTTCCTCATCAGAATCAAGAGATGATGATGTTTTCGGGATAATTTCATCTATTTCAAAGATAGAGGTCTTTGTACGTCTGTCCATAAGAACATTCATTGTCATGTCTTTCAGACGTTCAAGAGTGAAGTCAAGCTGCGGGGTATCAATATAATCGGGGTGACTTGCAATCAGATAGTATTCTCCCGAATGTGCCGAGAACTGGCATACACCGTTTGACAGGGAGAACAATTCCTGAATCATTTCACCCGTACCCTTGTTATACACCTTCACACTTGCACCCTCTATCGGATTGTTTGAAAGGTAGTTAAGTACGGTAATCGTATTGATACTGTCACGTACCTCCATATAGACGATTTCCTTATCGTCCTGGTCCTGTACGGTGATGGTACCTAACTTGTCCTTGTAATTCGCCCTTCTTGCAATATAATCGTATGAACCGTTAGGAAGTGTTGCGACAATCTGCCCGTTCACATCAGAAATGTATATCTTTCCACGGATAGTTACCTGTACACCCTGCAAGTAATCTCCTGTATCAATATCACGGAATACAAGATAATAGTTGTAATATGCAACACTAAGTTGTACAAGAACCGATTTGCTTGCTCCATCCACAACAACAGTACCGTTGTATTTCAGATAGCCGGATTTGAACACGACAAAATCCCATGTTCCCGATACAAGGGAAACGATTGTCTGACCCGATTCATCCGTCAGATAGGTTTGATTGTTGACTTGCAATGAAGTGTTGGGAATGACCTTGTTCGTTTCAATATCAATGACAGTGAATGTTATCTGATAGGGTGCGCTTTCCATTTCAAGGAGCACACAATTGTCTATGCGTGCATCGACATCAAATTCTCTGTGGAAAGATAAGTAACCGTCACGGACCGCATCAAGTTCATAACTTCCTATCCGTAACGGCATGGAAGCCTGTCCTTCAAGGTCTGTCTTGGTGGTCATGTTACGGACAGAAATGACTGCATCGGGAACAAATATCTGATTCATTCTGTCTATTGCGGCAAAATTTACCTTCATCGTTTCCACAAACATTTCCTCTTCAATCAGAATATCCTGATTAAGCACGCTCAATCCGTTTGTAATGGTCTGATAGTTAACTTTTTCTATCGTATAGGCATAACTACCAGGTTCCAATGACACGACAGCCGTACCATCCGGCCCTGTGATGTGTTCCTCACCGTTGATTGTAATGAGTGCACCGTCAACAGGATTAAGACCTGTAATCACCTTGAACGTTACATTGTAGGGGGTAGCGTAGAAATCATTGATTGTGATATATACGGGCTGATTTAGAATAACGAACTGTCCTGTACGTGTCACCCAATTCTTCTTGGTAAGCGTATAATTGTATTCTCCGTTTTCAAGAAGAATGTTTGCCGTACCCTTACTGTCAGTTGTGATAACAGAGTTTCCGATAGAGATTGTTGCATCAGGAACAGGATTGTTTCTTGTGTTTACAACCTTAAATGATGCAAGATAGGTAATGCCTGTTCCTATCTGTGACACAATCTTATCCCCCTCACTTGCAGGATAGAAATAGGACGAAAGTGTTTGGTTTGAATCATACAGGATATTACCCTGTAAATCCCTCATTCTGAATCCCTGTATTCTTGGAAGCTGATTGATTGGAACCTCCATATCATATCTTGGATTGAAGTATTCATCGGGAACATATTTCACACCTTCCGCATTTTTCACAACAGAGAGCAAATCATCCCACTGAACCGTCTTTCCTGCATCCCAAAAACGGAAGTCAAGATATTTGGTCAATGCCACTTGAACATTTCGTCTTACTTCGGCTGTCTGATATTCCGAACTAAGTTCCACACGGAAGTCTATACCTGTTTCACCTCCTACAATCATCCATTTGGCATTGCGTAGACGTATTCCGATTACATCTCCGTTCAGGTCAATTTCGGAAATGGAGAATTTTGACTTCACTTTTTCAAGAAGCACACCCAATTCATCTTCCGTAAACAATACACCGTTTTGTGTAACAAGGTAGATATAGGTATTACCGTCCTCTCCAAGGCCGACATTCATCACCTTCAAAACCCTATCATCAGCTTCCTGGAATATCTGTGTCCAATATTCCATCGTGCCTTGGGAATATCTGTTACCGTTATTTCTGATACGTTTACGGAATGTTTCATCATCCTCATAATCTCGTCCGCCAATAGCATAATATTCGTTCGTGCATTCAATGTGTCCTAAAGGGCGTGGGGAAATCTGGACAATGCTGTTTGCTTCCACATTGGATGCAAGTCCTGTAATGGTACTTCGTACATGAACATATCCGTAACCCGATTCATTTACGGTAAGTGCTTCATCCGTTTCAAAACGTACACCCGATTTACTGATAAAAGTAGAACCAACAGCATACTTTGTTCCCGGTTCGGCATATACACGTACATACGTGGACGAACCAAGAGCATTCTTTCTTGGGCTTACACCAAACAAAGCTGCCGACTTGTCAAGATAATCACCTGTGGCATATTCGGGGAATAACTGTGCTTCCACAATGGCAATATCCTTGATTGCCTTCTGTGCCACCTTACCTACACCAAATGCAATGGCGTTGACCACTGAACCGTCAGCAACATTGCTTATCTTCGATGTCTGATCAATCAATACCTCTAAAAAGAGGTTTTTAAGAGTAGAAATACCGTTGTTTACTTTTGTAATCATTTCTTACTATGATTATATTTTTAATTCAAGTTATATTTTTATTTTCTGTACAAATTCCTGATTGCCGACAGAGGTTGCCTTTACTTCTAGGAACACAGCATCATTTTCCGATTTAAGATTCAGAAGTTCCACGGATACCCATCTACTGTCACGTTGAAACATATTCAGAAGATGTTTGTAGAGTGAAGCATACTGTATGGCATTGAGCGTTGTTCCCACAAACTCATTAGGAAGGCCGTATTCGGGAAATTCGGGGATACAACCCTTCATTGCAGTGGATATGATATCGAGTGCCTGCACCATACAAGGCTCTTCCCGTATTGTTCTAAGGTCATTGTTATCAATGGAAAAATCCGTTGTAACATCTTTCCCCAACACATTCTTACCCGACAATGTGTCTATCACACTGTCAACGGAATTTGTGCCGGAGTTTTTGAAATTGACGTGGAACGTATTCTTGGAACCGTTTTCGGGGGTATAATCTTCCTCTATGATATATTGGCGTGTTACAATATTCAACCAATCATCTTCGGGATTGCCGTCACCACGTTTATAGGACATATCCTCAAATGTCTGATTAGGTGACAGGCGTGTGGTTATCTGTATCGAGTTGGTATTGTCAACTTCGGCAGAACGTAACCATCTTGCAGAATTTTTGATGGTCCATATCTTTGTCTGTACCTCTGTAAAATCGTCAAGAATATCCCACATGGATATATCGTCAAGAACCGTCTTGTTCAGAGAAAACAACGGCTCGATAATCTTGACTTTCCTTTCCATATCGTCAAGTCGCGAAAAGGCTTCGGGAACCATCTCCCCTCCTTGGTAATAGGTAACGACGGAAGCATAGTATGTATTTGAGAAATTCACAAATTCCTCAAAAAAAGCCTTTATATCATATCCCGTGGCCTGTTTGAATCTGTTATATGCGGTGGTATCTGTCATATCATTACAGTTTATTTCTTATCACGTTGGCAATATCATATACTGCCTTCTGTATCGAACCCGAAGATAATGCCTTCTTCGTTTTGTTCTGTGCACCCTGCACGGCTTCCAATGGAGCGACACCCATAAGGCTTAACTGATAGTTCCATATCATGTTGCTATTCATGCTTTGGGAAAAGTTAAGGCAGTTGGGCGGTGCGATACACATGTAGGATTCCCCTAATGCAAGATTGTAGAAATACAGTCTGAACGGTTTTCCTGTCTGATCACTCACTCCATTGCTCTTGTCTATGATAGACTGCATTATCTTGATACATCCGAACCCGTTCTTCACTGTTCCCGAAGGATCTATTGAAACAGACTTCAATCCGTTGGATTTCCCCATTAACTGATAGAGGGCACGTTTTCCAGCTGATATGGAAAATGCAGAACCTGATATGGTCACACCTGTCTGCAACATAATCTTGAACTGCCTGCCGAAATTTCCTCTTATGGTTATGTTTTTGGGAACAAAGGCAGTAGAGGATAACACTGAAAGACCTCCTGCCGTTTGTTGCACTGTCGTATTCTTGCTTTCCGTTACCGAAATGGAATCGGGTTGTATGGGGAAGGTGAAATAGTCTATCGTATTACCCTTATCGTCAGTCAGTTCAAGCGCGCAAAGATACACCTCAAAATCCGTAGGGAACTTTGACGCAAGAAGCGATTTTCCGGCCGTTTTTGCGGTTTCTATCGCTGTATTGACTATTGTATTTACAATACTACTTGCCATTGTTTATTCTCATTAAAATATCATCCTAGAAGTGCTTTTGCTGCCTGCAATGCGGAACTTGCACCACTTAAAACCGAATCAAGTCCTGAAACAAGACCTCCTGCCACATCCTGCATACTCATTTGTGTAACAAGGCCCGAAAGCTGTTTTACAGAGGATTGTGTCATAGTTATTGCACTGTTCATCCCATCAACCGTACCACTCAAAGATGCTTTCGCTCCATTGGTGGAAGTGGTTGCCCCTGTTCCTGCTCCCGATCCCGCTCCTGTTACGGGATATGGTCCAGCAGTACCCGTAACCGTTGTTGATACGGATGTGTTCACGGTTTCCATTGACGCAACCGCCTTCGCTGCCGAACCTCCGATAGTAGAAGCTATGTTTTCAACAGAGGATTTTATCGAATCATACAGTTGGTCCGCTTCATCTATCTTTGCTTGAAGCGCATCTCCGGCCGCATCCACCATTCCCTTTACAAAATCATCCGCCTTGTCACCCAATGTGGCTATATAATCCTTGAATTTGGCACGGACAATCATTTCCTTTGATATTCCTAGACTTCCCATAACATCAATGTGTAAAATTCTTATCTTCCATCTTGGGCATTTCACTGGCCATCCATGATGATACCTGTGAGCCGGACATGGCTGCAAGAAGGTCTTTTGCTACCGCTTGTATGAATGATTCAAACTGTGCAATGTTAAGCACCCCTCTATTCTTTCCTCCGTTTATTTCAACCAACTTTCCCGACATTATTTCAATCTTATCCTTTGTCATTCGGATAAAATCATTGTTCTCACCAAATGTCATTTCAAACTTGCCATCCGTAATGGTGACGGTCTGTTTGCTGGTATTCTGTATAAGTTCAAACTTATCCTTGTTGAACAAGATTGAGTTTGTTATCTTATCATCGCCATATATCTGCTTATAGGAAAGTTGTTCAAGGTCATGTTTTATCTCATACACCTCATCATCCAACTTTTCCTTTGGCAGTTTGGGGTTTTTCAGATTCTCTATATGCTCCTTATAGGAGGTTGATTCTATCTTCTTGCATCCCTTTACGTTCACGCTACCCGTGGAATAGAGGTTGATTTTTGCAGATTCACTTCCTGTTGCGTTCACATCCACTGACACCTCATCCTTGCTCTGAACATCAAGGCTTATATGATTGTTTGTCGGATCAATCGTAACAGCACAGGAAACACCGTTGACAATCTTTCTGAACTGGATCGTATTCTCATACCCGGAAGGCGTTTCCGTTTCATTCACAAGCGTTCCTGTAACAATGGAAGCGTTGGTGTATCTGTTCGACATAACCACCACAGGACTTCCCAATTCTCCCGGAGTATCAGGAAACGTAATGTTGTTCAATGCTTCACGTGTAATAGGAACATCCTGTTTGAACACGCCACCGTCAAAGTACACCATCACCTTACACCTTCTCATGCAAGTATCGATGAAATCCTTGCGTTCACATCCTGACGGGATGGTTATATATCCTATATTCATCCCGTCAAGCGAATTTGCCAGTGCCCTGTATTTTCCTCTGTTATTCATTTATATTCTCCTTTTATCACAAAAATAAGGAATCGCCTGTTATTCACCAAACATTTTGCGTTGCACGAAGAAATCGAATACATCCTGTTTGACGTGTATTTCATTTTTCCATGATGCAATTGTTTTGGCTTCCTCTTTCTTCTGCTTCACTTCCTGTACCATATCACGTAACGGTTTGAGGTCAACTATATCGAAATAGGATTTTACCCCACTTAAACCGTTGGAATTATCGGTACGTTTCTTGTTCACGTCAGAAAGCGAACTTCCTTCAAGAATAGGAACGTACATTCCTCTTTCCACATTCAACGTTGTTGTTCTCTGTATTCCGTCAGTGGAGAATTGCAGGTTTTGCGTAACACCCGTTACGTAAAAGAACTCATTGGAAAATTCCGACTTCACAAATGTACCTACCTTTATCCGTCTGTCACCTACAATGGTTATCGTACCCCTTCTTGTGAACGGAAGATACATATTGGATTCAATAAGGAATACAAGGTCTGTCAGGCATGCAAGCTGGAAATTGCTTATGATAGGAACCGCATCCGGGCCATGGGCATCCGTAACCTGCAAATAAATATCTGTCATTCTTAACTGTCGCATACCCCACATCTCCGCAAATTCGGGAATTGACACAATAGGAATGAATGTACGTACCGTACCCTGGTCTGAACCCAGCCATGAGTTTCCTATATCTATCTGATACCATGAATAGAATCTATCATCATAGGAAAGTGACTGTGAAATGATGTTTGAAGCGTCTATGGTAACGTATGTATTACTACTGAACACTTCCTCTATTGCAGCTTTCGTAACAGGCGGTCTACGTACAACAAGGTTTATGTCATTGATATAGGTATCAAAGAAATATTCCACAAACGGGAACTGACACACCTTGTCCATATATTCGGTCATTGTTCCTCCCGGATTGGCTATGCCACGATCACAAAGCGTAAGATTGTCAAGTTCCGAATCCATGTAGACTTTCAATATCTGCCATACGCCCTTCGGACTGTCTGTTTTTTGTCCGGGCACTGATTCATCACTTGAACGTTTGTCAGGAAAATTATCGAATATAGTTCCCCTTGTTGCTCTTACATGTGACATTACATTTATTATCCACCACACACATTCCTTCATTTTCTTGAAGTCAAGTTTCCACAGGAAGTCGTATTCCCCTGTTATAGGATTCCTCTGCTGTGTACTTTCGGCATTATAGCTGTAATTAAGTGCCTTGGAAACTGTCTGTAACGGTAGGAACCAATCGCCATCTTCATCAAAGAATTTCGACATATCCCTTCCTGTTATCTCTATGGACGTAATGTTGTCAAGTCCATCATAAGATACCTGACAGTTGTCCACGAACCCTATCATATCCCAGTACAGTTCTCCGGGCTTGTTATTCTGTATGACAAGATCCATTTCCTCTGTTGATTGCAGATCCTCCCATTCTTCAAGTTCCAATGTTTCAAACTTGATAAACACCGTATCATTGTACTGCACGAATTTTTCAAGGAAACTCTTGGTCTGATATTTTCCTCCCGACATTTGCGCATACTGTTCCACAATGGAACCGCCTGTATCCATAAGAACCGATTTATAGTTGGGGGCAACCGTCATGGAGAATGAACCTGTCTTTCTTGTTTTCCATGTATTCAATGATATTACAAGGGGAGTAATATCAACAACCTTGTCAAGTGACACCATATATAGGTACACACGACAATTCGCACGCATTGTAAGAAGGCTCATTCCTGTTTCAACGAAATCAGAATTTAATACCTGTTGTGATCTTATAAACTTATCATCCCCCACAAGTTCAAGGTATTGTGCCGAATAATAAGGTTTTACGTCCATATTTTCAAACACAGAATCCATATTAGGATAATCGGGGAATGACCTGCGCTCAAATCCGTCACCCTTGAATATTACGGTGGTCTGCGGTTTTATGAACGGAAGTGCCTTTGCATCATAAGCATCCTTATATTTCACCTTTTCTATATCGTCATAGGTATTCCACACAACTTCCAAATTGGTGTTGTTGTTATTTAATTTCTCGTCTTTCCACTCCGTCCAAAACTTTTCAGGAGTATATTTTCTTTCCTGGTCTTTCGGAGCACGCTTTTGGTAACTTTCGATCCATCCCGGAACATCCTCTATTTTTGTGGATGTAATGACGGAAAGATATTCTTTATCCTGTTCTGCCATAACGATTATATGTTAATTAAATGTTAATTATTTAAATTTTATTTCAAGTTTAAATGAAATAGTTTAAATTTGCACCAACAAATTAAACTAACGATTATGAACAAAGATACTGAAAATAACAGGAAAGAGAAGCAAAAAGACCGTTCAGTTATATGGTGGGGCTTCTATGGATTGTGGGTTGGGATAAAATTCAGTGTTATCCTGTATATCCTTGGTATGATAGTGATTATGACAATGACAATTATATGTAAAACTTTTTAAATATTATGGGTATGAATACAAATGATGTAGTATTGTTTAGCGGACTGTGGTTCGTATTGTGTGTGGTAGTGTACGTTATCTTTGTTTGTCAAACAAGTAAACTGGCACAAAAATTAGGAAGGGATATTTTTATATGGACAGTATGCGCTATCTTTATGACCCCTGTGTTTGCAATACTGATGCTTCACTGTCTTGGACGAACGGAGAAAAAGATTAAGGAAGATTTCTTTCAGGAACTACAATGGAAACAAGATTTTGAAAGAGGAGTTCCTATAAAGAAAGGGGGAGAATGATTTTCTCCCTCTTTTTGGTAATAAGCAAATTCAATTATTGATTTTCTGCCGCAACAACATTATTTATTGCAGCCCCCGTCATTGCCATATTCTTACGTTTTAAGGCTTTTGTATTTTCATCTATTGCAGATTTCAATCCGAAGAACGCCCTTACTGCATCCATCTGTTCCTGTGACAAACTCCATACACCCGGATTCGTTGTTGCTGGACCATCATATACATTTCTGTCATAACGTCCAACCTTATCTTCAACCGCATTGGCAATCTCCTGACCTGTTCCTATATCCGGCTTAACGGCTTCATAAAGTTTTTCAAGGAGTTCCTTTATAGAACCAAGAGTTTCTTCCGTAGCCATTCCACCAATCTTGTTTTTCCAGTTATCCATCAACTGTTCAACAGGTCCGACAGTCCTTTGTGCGGCTTCACGTTCATATTGCATGGTACCGGGTTCCGCTTCCTTCAATTCCCCCATCCGTTTCATGATGGAATCAAATAGGGTGTTGAGGTCATACCATTGCCCTGTCCTTTGCTCTTCGGGTATCATCTGCCGTGATTCATCCATCAGTTCCTTGATATCGGTATCACTAAGGCCTGTGAATATATTAGGAAGGATTTCACGCATTTTGTTGTACCCGCTCTCACCTGTTCCCAACTGTTCCTGGAAATTGGACAGAAGCCTTCTTATGACTTCGGGCTGTCGTGACAAATCATCGGCTATAACACGCACATCGGCAAGCGTATTTACTTCGGGATGCGTTTCAACGATGGCACGTTGCAAATAAGCCTGTGCAACATCGTTCTGTGATATGCCCTGTCCTGCAAGTGCCTTGGATATTCTGTCACCCTGTTCTCCTACAAAACCCCTTTCACGTACTATGCCCTGTATGGCTGCGATTGCGGCTGCATCCGTTTCGCCTGTACGGGATAATACGTCACGGGAAATATCCGTGAATGTCTGAATGTGTTCGTCAAGGGTAGAAGCTATCTGTTCAAACGGAGTAGCAACTTTCACCATTGCCTGTTCAAATGAACGTATGATAACGGATGAAGCATGTACCATATTATCTTTGGTAGATGCAAAACGCATAACTCCCTGTAATTGGTCTACGCTTTGCAATCCATATAGGCGTTCTGCGGCCATCAATGATTCCGCTTCACGTTGACCGTATTGGATATCACCTGTCTGTGACGTTCCTATCACACCGCCAGAAGCACGCAACAACCCTGCACGTCTGTTCATATATTCGTCAACAGTCATGCCAAGACTTGAAGCCGCATAACTTCCCTCACTATATCCTCTTCTGATTGATTGCGTGATGGAATCCTGTGTTGTTTGTGACCATGCAAGAACATTTTGCTCCATTTCCTGCACCCTGTCCATGATAGTCAGAAAACGGTCTGCCGCCACTTCTCCTTCAACATCCTTTCTTCTTCCCAGCCATTCACCGACAAAAGGAATCCATCTTACCTTATCGCCCTCATTCTGTGCTTCAACCCTCATTCTTTGGGCTGTCATTTGGATAGGGTTATCCCATGTGGAACGCATGTCGTATTCGTAATTACGTATATCACGCTGTTTGAATACCTCCCATGCGTTTTTAAGTGAATCAATGGCGAATTGGGCAACCATTGAAGCTATGTTTCCGCCAAGTACCCCTTTAAATACCGATTTGCCGATACTTCCTGTATCACCATCGGGAACGTTCACTCCTGCCCCCACATTGGTATCACCTATCCTGTCACCCAAATCATCTATGGCATCCAATTCAGCTTGCCGCCAATCATCCAATCTCTGTGACTGCGATACGATGGCACCGTAGATTGATTCTAGTTTCGCATTACCCTGTTGTATTACTGGGCGTATCTTTGACGTGACTTCCGACAGGGATTGAAGCATACCAACCATCCTGTCACCTACCGCTGTAATTATCTCACCGTTCTTTTCAATAGGGGATATAATGCCACTATCATCGTAGGAATTGATAGAAGACGTGTTACTATCGTCTGTCCTATTAAATTCAGGTGATGATACGGGTTCAGCCTTCATATCCTCATTCACCCTGCTTACATTGCGGACAGTTTCGTTTATGTTTTCCGTGTTCCTGTCTATGTTACGGGTTGATTCGGCTATATGCTCAATAGTAGAGGAATTATTCGTTTCGGTATGTGAATTGTCAACTGTTTCACGGGCATTGTTGACATTCCGTTCTACATTGGTTTCGTTAACGACTTCGGTACGAACATTACGTTCACCCCTAATGGTTTCACCCCCTGTATCAGAAACATTTGTTACCTCTTGTGATTGGGAAGAAATAGGTGTGATATCATCTTTTAAATCATCAACCGTTCTTGATATGGAATCAATCTTTTTACTGTCACCCGTAAGACCTGCTGCCGCACGTCTTGGCATCAACTTTCTTTCAAAATCAATTTGTTCCTGTACAGGATCGGTAGAAGTACGGGCATTATTACGTGGTTTTCCGTTGTCAGCTATTTCACGTAATATATCGCTATAATCAGGTACTTGAATAGGGTTAACTTCCTGCACGGGAAGTGGTATCGGAAATCCTGCGGAAACACCTTCTGTATCAACAGGAGTTGACGGTGGCGGTGTCACGGGCTGCCCGTCAACATCGAACTCGATTGCTTCCGTTTTCGGTTTCCTCTTTCTTTTTGGTTTCTGTTCAACAGGCGGTTCAACGGTCCATTCAAGACTTTGAACGTTCCCATCATCATCGTAAATGACTTTCGGCTGTCCGGGGGCCGGCTTTTCCTCTGTACGGTCGGGAGTAGGAGGGATTGCGCCACCCATTTGTCTGCGTGCATCCGTCTGTCGCTTCAATTCTTCCTCAAAAGAATCCGCCATATCGGAAACAAGCTGGCGGATGTTATCTACGGCAATCTGCCTGGAATCCTGTATCACATCATCGGAAACATCAGGCATGACCTGTACACGTTTTGCTCCCGTATAACTGGAACGGATATCCCCTATCAGTTTGTCAAGACTTGACTTCTGATTAATGACCTGCAATTGTTCACGCAATTTTTCAAGAGCCTTTTCCTGCTGTTCCGAAAGCTGCTGTGAACCTCCTATCAAATCCCTGTACATGGCAAGACCTTCCTCCCTTAACTGCCGTAGCCCGGAACCATCTGCCTTTATTCTTATTTCCTTTTCAATTGCCATAGCGTTAATTCTCTATGTTTTCTTCCTTACTTCCTTGTTCTTTGGCGGCTTCCTCTTCCTCTTTCATTATCCTGTATATCTCTTCACGGAACATCGCCATATCATTCTTGGTTATTTCCTGAATCTCACCTCCTGTCGCTTCAAAGTCAGACATCAACCAATCACCCGTATTAGGAATGTATTCCACTTTCTTGTCCTCATTGTCACCTTTCCTTAATTCCGAAAAGAGCATATCCTCTTCATATTCCATCATGGAAGCGAAAAAGGACATGCTCTTATGTTCCTCCGAAAGAAAGGCTATGTTATGTTTCTTGCGGACATATCTGTCATAAGGAAAGCGAGTGTTCCAACGGATGATAAAATCTTTCAATTCATCCTTGGTATTCGCCATAGGAATCAGTTTTCTGTGTCTGACAACAGATCAAATCCCTCCTTAATGAACGGGAATATCTCTTTCATGTATATGTCACGCAATTCCTTGAAATCAGCAAACCCAAGTTCACTTATGGGAACCTTGATATCGTCTATAAGTTTCGGACAGATTACCGTCAGCGTAGCTTCAATATCAATCACATCAAGTGCCATTTGGGCCATCTTGGTACGGTTTGACAGCATGGTGTTATAGTAACCACGTCCTAATGCCTGTTTGTTGGTTTCAATACGGTAGAACTCTCCTACATTAGGAAATTTTACCGTATATTCCTTTCCTTTGATTTTTACAATCTTGGTTTCTTCCATTTTGTTCAATTATTATAAGGTTATTAATATAGGACAAATATACGAAATGGCAGTCGGTTTCGCAACTGCCATTCGATTGTACCCTAGAATGTCTTGAAGTTATCAGGATTTACATCGGTTACATACTTCTCGGAATGGTTCCTTAGGATACGCATCAGAATGCGATACAATCCCTTGTCGGTTACATATACGATAGGTTTGTCCTTGTAATGTTCATACTCTCGTGAACCATTGTCGGAATACATTTTCAACACGAACCACCCATAGTTTATATATTCCTGGTATGGCATCAGGTCAGAATCAAGAATTTCTTCATCCTGTAACAGTTCATATAGTCTGTTCCTTCCCAATAGGGAATTATTGGAACGGAAACGGATATTCAGCATTCCGGCAATGAACTTCATCTTGTACGCTCCCTTTGTCTGACAGGTAGCAACACGTTCTACAAATTCAAGATTAGGGATATGAGATACAAGTTCCTCCGTTATCTCTTTGGAATCTTTCTTCCACATATCAGATTCAAGTTGCAACAACTTCTTTTCTTCCTGCATCTTTTTCTGTTCCTGAATCCATGCTTCGGCACGGGCGATCGGATCTTCTATCATATAGGAAGGAGATTGGTTTATTTCAACCTTTCCATTTAATAGAAGTTCTTTGATTCTGTCATTACACCACAAATAAAAGTCAGGAGATAGCCATTGCGCAAATACCATTGCAAGATCTTCATGCAACCATGTTCCTGGGTGACTGGTACCCTTTTGAGTTACTACCAATTCCAAAGTGGAAATTCCCACTTTGACTGATAATGAATTTATTAACTCCTTCGTTTGCTTGTTGGAAAGCCATTCAACGGGTCGTTTACCAAATGGTTTCGCCATTTCTGTGGCATTAATCATTGTAGATTTCCCTGTATTAAATGTTACAGGATAGTTGTTGTACTGGAAAATTTTAATACCTTTGTCCATGATTTTATAATTAAAGGGTTAAACGAATTGTTTTAAAATTACAGCCTTGTTGTGAAACAAGGCTTTTGCTTTTTAAAAAGCCGAAGCTGTTATTATTTCGGTTATTCATAATTAAGCACGATTTTTTTCTTAGTTTTCAATACCTTTTTAATAATCTCTATCAATTCATTGAATGTTTCATCCCTTTCTTTTTTATCGGAAGTACGATAAACAGATTCCAAATATTCCCATTCTTGTATCTTTTCATTTACCATTATATTATAAGGACTGAAACAAACATATTTGTGAAGATTATTCTTGTCATCAAACAAAGGATAGGGAATGAGAAGATATACATCCCATTTCTTTTTATAATCACTCCATGAAATAGAGGTTCTGTTTTCCTTGTTGTACGTTTCAATAAGCCCATCCAGATACTCTTTCAAGAAAGAATTGTTGCATCCCATAAAGTCAATCACCCGGTCTTTTCTAGGAACGCCATGCGTGGCGTAAGATTTTACCTTACTCCTTAATTTTTTCATGTAAACCGAAAACGGATGGTTGTCCAATTTTGACTGATAGTCCTGTCCTGTCCATTCCTTGAAGCTATTTTGAAGCTGGATCACAATTTTATCCATAGCTTCACTTTCTTTTTGTTTCATACTACGTTGTTTTAAAATTACACCGCAATATTATAAACAATATCTTTAAACAGGGAATTATTAAATATTATTTAACTATAAATATAAGTATTAAGTATAAGTTAAATAATTATAATTATAGTAAAAAAATAAGGACTTACAATTTCTGTAAGTCCTTGATTATCAATGATTTAAATTACTCATTTGAGTTATTTATCGTTGAAATTGGGTTAAGGTAGATTCCGGTAACATTGTAGCCCGCTAAAGCCCCCTCTGCCAATGAAAACGATTGGTTATTTACAAAACACGGATTCAACATTACGATTGTCTTACCCGTTTCGTTAACCTGTGTAACCATCTTGGTTGTTGCATCCTGTTGAGCGATTTTCTTCTTGTACACTTCAAGAGCAAAACCGAGTTCTCCCAATGTAAGGGTGTCAATGATAGCCTGCACAGAACCAAGTCTGTGAAGCATACCTTCCATTACGGGAGTGTTCAGGTCAATGAAATACTGATCAACGGTAAATGTACACTGGTATCCAACAGGAGGAACTTCCTGTAAGATAAGACTTCCCAATCCCTGTACGTTTGCACGCTGAACAGTTTCCTGCCATTGCAGGTTACGAACGAAACCTGCAATCTGATTGTCAATTCTGATATATGCTTGTGGTGCAGTAAATACCTGCCCTACTGTTGCTTTTGGCATAATTACATCTTTTTAGAGTTACGAGATCAAGTATCCTGTGAAGAATAACTTGTTAATTTCGTTGTTTACACGAATCTTGTAGGTCACAAACCATGCTTCCCCCTGACGTGTTGCCGCAACATCTTGGAATCCAAGAATCAGATTATCCTGCTGTGTTGTTGCCACACGTGCCTGTAAATAGGCGATAGTCCAGTTCTTGATTGCTCCTTCCGACAATGTGTTTGCATTGACACCGTTTTCATTGGCCAACAGGTCAAGTTCCGAATTGATAACCAATTCCTTGTTAATCTGTGCCACAATACGCATGAACTGAATGGAGTAGGATTGTCCGCTTGTGTTGAACAATACATCGTTGTCCTGCAAAGTATTGATGCCCTGCAATACAACGTATTTGTTTACGTATGTATTCCAGCGTGTAACCAATACACCATACTTGATAGCCTTTTCAGCTTCTGCATCACTGGGTGAGTGCATTAACTTGTCAATACCGATTGACTTGTTTGTTACAGGGATATAAGGTGCCTTTCCTGCTGTACGTCCTACGATTGCACATAAGTTGTACATTACACCGTACCAGCGCAAACGGTTGCCGAATGCCGACTGCATTCCTGCCGCGCCATGTACAAGACATACAGTATCGCTATTGAATCCTTGTGCCAACTTGCATGACTTATCAAAGTCTGCCTTGGAATCATATCCACCTACAAACAGGAAGTGAGTGAATTTTGCTTCTGTTGAGTTGTGCGCCATATAGGATTTAACCAGCGAACTATTTGCGTTGGTGCCAAACTGGTCAATAATACAGAAACTGTAATCCAACGGCTTGATTTGTTCCAATACGTCATTGAAATAATCTGCGTTGAATGTTTCGGTACCGCCTGCTGCAAGGATGTAGGTTGAAGCATTCCAGTTTTCAACATCCTCTTTCTGGATTGTTCCATCACCCTGCGGTTTTGAAGCGGAGTTCAATGTGAACACTTCCCCGAAGTCGCTTCCGTTCTGTGCCCAGTCAATCAGTTCGTTGATTGTGGATACTTCTGGTGACTGCAATACAAGTGTGGGATTTGCGGCTGATGCTACTGTGTCACCCCATGGATAACCATCTTCCGCATTACCCGTATATGTTCCTCTCCAGAACTGTACGATGTATTTTGTAGGATCTTCCACGCCCGGAATACAATTCGCCCCGTAACCTGTGATAAGGTTGTCATCCTGCATCTTTCCGTTAGGATACAGACCTTCGTCCAGTGTGTCGACTGCGAATGTTCCGCCTGCTGTAGTTGTCAATGTGATAGTTGCTGATGTAGTTTTTGCGGCACGCACATACATCAACTGTGAAACACCGTTTGCCTGTGAATTTGACGGATCGGGAGAAAACAGTTTTTCCGCCATTCTCCACCATGCCCCACCTTTTACAAAATCACGAAATTCTGATATTGTAGAGAATGAATAGATGGATTCTTGACCTTGAAAATTCTGCCCGTCAATACCACTACCACCGCCAAATCCTGCTCCGAAAACACCTGTGTCGATGATCAGCACGGTTCCAAAATCTGATACCCGTGGGGGCTGTGATTCACCGCTTATGATGCGTGAATATGCTCCAGGGAGTGTGATTTTTCTATTGTTCCAGTAAATACTAGCCATAGTTGTATAATTTGTTTGTATTCTAACTTTTTCAATAAACGCCCAACTTTAGACTTTATCTGCCATAAAGTTAAGCGTTTAATGTTTTCTTTCAAAATTATTTCAATGAAACGGCAGGAACTTCAATCTTCTCTACAATCAGATTGAAGTCAGAATCCATTACATACATTGAAACCTCTCCCGAGAAGTTTTCTACAAGTCCAAGGTCATTATGCAATGAAACGGAAGTCCAGTCACCGTTACCGCGTTTCATGATAAGTGATTTCCTTCCAGGAAGAACAACTCCCACTTTGCTCATTTCAGCTTCATTCAATGTAACTTCGGGAGAAAATGATACCTGAATAGGAACACGGTTTTTCTTTTGTTCATCCAAAGCTACGGTTGATTCAAATGTAGCAATAACCCAAGGCAAACCATATCCGGCAGCTTCCTCATCTTTCCAAGGATATTGTGCTACATATTCGGCAGGCATATTGGCTTCATAGCTTGCCTTATTTGTAACAGCCTTCAATGTGAATCCCGTTATCTTGTTTGCAGGAGTAGGGGTGAGAAGTTTTGCAATACCTTCGTTGAACTCCTGTTGTGTACCACCATATCCGGCAGCTTCCACATCCATGTATGTGCCTTTTTGCAAACGGTCAATCAGTTCCTGATTGGTATAAGGCAGTTCTGCCACCAATAATGGATCTACTGCCGGATCTGCAACAGGCTGCACCTTTTCTTCTGCCTGCGTCATTGCTTTTGTTTTCTTTGTTGTTGACATAATTTCTAATTTTTAGATCAGATATATTCTTACTTCTGTCTTACGGCAACCATAAAACCATCGCTTGTTTTCACAAAACCATTTCCCTGTGTCTTTAATACAACAGGAACAAGAAGTTTCTTTGGTTTCGTGACCACAAATGCTTTCTCGTTAGTCTGCACCATGTAACCGTCTTTTGTTGCCAGGATACATCTCATAGTGCCGTATTTCTTATTCCATATTCCCGGATTAGGAGAGGAACCTGGTCCATAAGAACTTCCGCCCCCTGCACCTCTGAACGGCCCTTCGCTTCCTATCGCTCCGGCTATTCTTACATAAGTTCCTGGTAAAATAACTGCCATAATATTTATAATTATTACTTTATCTTTCTGATTATAAAGATAGGAAATTATTCCGTTCCATACTCCATATCTGCTGCGGCCTGTCCTGCATCCAAGAATATCACGTCACTTAACAGGTCCACATTCGAGAATGACGTCACCAATTCCATTGCCGACAAATCAACAGAAACAGTTTTCATGAACACAGGAAACGGTACCAAATCAGTATTCACCATCACTTCATCCTGTGAAAACTCAATCGTATCATACATTGTTGCCAATGTGTCGTAGGAAGCTAGGAAGGCTGCGTAAAGGGCTTCCCCCATTGTAACAGATTCAAGGTAATTATCTGATACACAAAGTATTTCCATGTTATATCTACGATGATCCCTGTATTCTATGTTCTGTCCGTCAGGAGAAAAGGCAACAATCTTCCCTATTGCGTTTCCCGGACCTTTTATTTTATGGGGTTCCCTTACAACATAACAGGGTAATCCTGTCTTGTCTTTGGGAAGTTCATATCCTACCTTTACATTTCTCGGACTTTCATCACCTCTTAGAAACAGTGACTTTGCCTGTTCATAAAAGTTGAATGTACCGTCCGTTGAATCATTGAATATCTTATACAGGAACGTATTTGTCTGATCGTCCTGTTGCGAATCCTTGCGTATTACACCAAGCAAGGCTTCCACCATTTTCTTTATGTGTACAATAGGAAGCATAACTATTCACCGTTTAAAATTCTGTCCAAAACAACATCCACAACCTTGTCAACCACAGAGGGTACATCCACCATATCAAGTGCCTTATCCATGAATTTTCTTGCAACAATTCCAGAATGAAACCATGATGCGTAACTGGAAGCATCACTTACCCTTCTGAATGTCATATATTTACTTCTATTTTCCGTTACAGTAGAAGAAGCCTTCACTCTGACAAGACCTTCATATTTGGGAGATTTATGAATATATTCGGGCACTTTCAATTGAGGGGTATTTATTTCCTTGCGTGAACCAAGTACGTTATATTCCCCCAATTGATTTCTTGTTAGCGGCCCGCCTTCTTTCTTTATCCTAGAATAGATGGATGATGGCATTATAGAATCGAATCCCCCCGATTCTGCAACCGCTTGTGAGGTTGCATGTCGGAAAGGGATATCGATGTACCATCCTGAACCAATCTTCTTACTCTTTACTTTCGGAGAATTTCTGAATCCGGGCTTCATGTCAAACGGAGATGCTCCATCCTCTATCATTAGAGGAAAATCGGCATACAGTCCAAAAACTATTTCATTGGGGGCAACCCTGTCCTGGACCATGGCCTTCTTGTATTCGGGCCGTGTTCCATGAAGTCCTTGATTCACTAGAGAAGTCCATCTTTCCCAATACAGACTACTTACAGTATCTATGATAGATGATTCTATTCTCGAAATTTCCGTATCGGAAAGCGAGAACTCACTTACAAGGTCTGTAAAGTCAATGTCTATCGGGATGTTTGTCATTTCTCTATCCTCCGTATTTCATATTCTCATTTGTCTGTACTCCTGTACCGTCAAAATTAGGCTTTTCTATGGCTATCAGGTGGGAGCGTCTGCCTATTGCCTGAATAGGAAGATATATCTTGTCTTTCCCTCCCTGTACCGTTTCCCAATCAGACCGTATCTCATGCGGGATGTCTATTACATGAAACTCCGGCTCGTGCTTGTAATAGATACTCAATGTTTCTCCTGCCTGTATGTCCACGTTATCACCAAGCAATACGCAATACCCGTTCTTGTCACTGACTATGAAATTGTCAGAAGAAACCATTTTAAGCGGTTCTACGGAACTTACGTACTGATATATACCCAATATATCGACAGGATGATAAGTCGTGAATACGAACCTCTGTGAGCCTATTTCACGCACTGTAAGAACCTCACTGTAATAAGACCATTCATTGTGTATAGTAATGCGGTCATACCATGACAGGTTGTTTTTGTCAGAAGCTATCACGGTAATGGCTATCGTGCCCAAAAGTTCCTCTGACCATCTCATGTATCGGTTGGTAACGTTTATTCCCGCAATAAGCGCACGGGTGGAAATGGCGTTCACGTAGAAATAGCCTGTTCCGAAACAGTTCTGACAATCAATGAGTGCATCCCCTCCCTTGCAGCACGGACAGCGTACCGCACGTTCGAGAGATACCTCATAACCGTTATCCCATACCGCCTGATCGAAAGCTGGTTTGATAAATTCAGGATTCGCCCATCCGGTATTGGGATTCGGTTTTTGTAATATGGATTTTGAATTATTCATCTTTAAATAGGCATGATTTTAATGGAATCATATACCATTTTCAATCTCTTCAATGATGATGTAATTTCATCACCATATTGTTTTATTCGTGCCGAATATGCACTGTAAGTAGCTGACGCTGTGGATTGTATGGATTGTGAAAGTCCGTCCACACTCAAACTCATTCCTGCAAGTCCGGCAATAGGGAATACGTTGTCACCTGCGATTGCAAGGAATTGTATTGCCGCCAGCTTACCTATAATCTGCATAAGGTCATAAGGTAAATGTTTGAGATCGAATCCCGTAATGTACTGTACATCCCAATAATCGGGTATCATGTCAAAACGCTGCATACCTATCTGTGATGTTATTCCCGTTAATATCACATCTGCATTTGCCTGTGTGATGGATGCTCCCGTAGGAACGACACTCAACCGTCTTGCCCCTGGACCATCACTTTTCTTTGCATACGAAAGCCATGTTTTCGGGTAGATTATCTGCTCAATCTTGTTGAGTAATCCTATTAGGGATAATCCTACCGTATTGGGGTAGCTTAACGGAATTATCGGAAATGACTGCCAATAATCAAGCGCATAAAACACCTCCGATTCTGTTATCAATTGCTTGGCTATTTTCAGATTGAAATAATTCTCCATTTCCGTCTGTGCTGCCCGTATAAAAGCAAAGACAGCTTCATCTGATAATATACTACCATCAGCTTTCTTCATGCTTACTCCATATAGGAACAAGTCGTATAGTTCAGAAACCGAATACACAATTCCCGTATTCTTTCCGTAATTAATAGACAGCACAAGTTTTCCCATTTTATTTCGTTGTTTTTGTTACAAGCAAGTCAATGATTTCATCCTTCTTCTTACCCTCAATATCGGACGGTCCGATACCTTCCGTTTCAAGAGCGACAGTTTTCAATTCATCAACTTTCATTGCCTTCAATTCCTTTCTTAATTCATCTTCCACACTGATTTCACCTCCTGTTGGAGTAGAGTTTTCATCCGCCTTTCCGTTGTCTGATTTTTCATCCTTGATTTCAGGCATTTTTGCTCCTTTTTGAAGTTCAGCACACAAATTTCTCCAATCCAGGGCTTCTTTCTTTGCCTTGCCGATTTCAATGCTCTGTGCTTCGATAATGTTTTTCAAACGGCTTACTTCCGCTTCCATCTCCTGTTTGTATCTCTTGATATCGTCAGTCAGTTCGATTTCAAGTTTGGTATTGGCAGCAGGCATCTTCCCTTCAAGGAACACGCCTGGGTATTTCGATGCTTGCATTGCTTCCCACGTTTCCTTTGACACTTCCGCCTTGCGACCTGTAAACTTCACAAGTTCATTACCAAACATGAATTTCTGATTAGAGTAAACCTTTGATTCAATTCTTACTTTTTCTTCCATAATCATTTATTTAAATTAAAAAGGGAAGGAGTTTGTAACCTCCCTCCCTTTTATTGAATTAAAAACCTATAATCGTTGAACTTATGCCAAACCTTTTTTACCGATATTAACGATACGAACAACTTTGGCAGGTTGGTATAATACAGGAGTACCGTAGTTCAAGATAGCAAATCTACGAGATGGAGATGTGATAGCGAAATCCATCTTCATAGTATCTGCGAACTGCAAGTATTGGTTGATTTCAGAGTTGTTGTAGTAAATCAATGCTGACTTGGTTCCGGCAATGATACGGTTACGGTCACGAACCTTGGTTGCGGTAGCACCGTCATATCCGGCAGCCAATTGAGATACTGAAACCTCAAAAATCGGGAAGTATTTGGTGTTGGTATCAATAACAGCGTTCTTTTCGGTACGATATACAACGAAACAAGTAGCTGCGTATGCACCGCCTACTCCGGCTGCGAACTGCAAATCAACTGATTGCCGTGCTGTAACTGCGATAGCTGTATCAGATATAGCAACAGGAGCAGATTCACCGTAACGGTTCTTAGCTGTAACGATGTAATGGTAGTTACCTGCATGGTTGGTGAAACGAGTTTTCGTATCATTATCCTGTGCAATAGCGCCGCCAACAACAGCCTTAGTAGGAGCAGCAGGGGCTTTTGCAGAAGTAGCACGATCGCCCAAACGTTTCGGCTTACGTTCATCGAAGAAACGGTCATTTTTAATATTCACACGACCGAACTGTGTAACAATGTCGTTTACGCTCTGACCCATTGTAGCACCCACAACAGAGTTAGGATAACCAACAAGAACACGTTTTGATTCGTGGAACTGTTTAACATAGTCGTTGAACACGATCGGATTAGAGATGATACGGTCAAATTCACCGTTATATACGTTAACGATTACATTGGCTGCATCCTCAACCAATTTGTCATTCAATACCGAACCGTCAGCATCAACAACAGCAGGGTCATTGAAATAAGCATCCAAAACGTTTTCAGAAGTCATACCTTCAATTGTACCACCTTCTTTTGTTACAACACCGATCATGTGTTGGCGGAAGATGCCGTCAAACTGTTCGGGAACACAAGAAGAATCGGCATCAACCAATCTGCGGTCAAGCATTGTTTGCAACAACAAAGTCTTGTTTTCAACTTCACGAGCGTACATCTTTACGCCACCAGCCAATTTAACAAGCATTGCAGGATGAGTAACCTGACCTGTAACACCCATGAACTTAGCAACGATTGAACGTCTGATGTATTGAGAATCGGTTTCTTCGGGGGTTTCACCTTCTGCATTGAAGATACCTACTTCCTCACCATATTTTGACAATTGGTTGTATTCGTGAACGGTGTTGTCGATTTTGTCTTTCGGCATTTCGTTCAGATAAACCAACTGATCCAAACGGTTAGTCAACACTTTCAGGACTGCATCCAAAGATTCAACTTTCAGACCACCACCTGTGTTAACTTCGTTGTTGTACTGCATACCTGTTTTCAATCCGGCTTCCATAGCCTTCAAGATTTCGGCAGAGTTTTCGTTTCCTACTTGGAAACCGTCAAATGAACCACTATAATTGTATAAATCTTCCATATTCAATGTATTTGTATTTTGTATCTAACTGTTAGCTTGCGCCATTATTTGCACAAAACAAAACCTTTTGATTTAGCGTAGTTGTACAAGTTCTTTCCTACTGTGTTTGCATAGGAATCAAGCATGTATGTTTTGTAATCATCTTCGATTGACTTCTGAATGTTTTCATCAGCCTTTTCGTAAAGATTTTGCAACAGACTCTTGCAGAACTCACGCTGTCCTGTAACACTTACTTCCAACTTACCGTTTTTTTCATTCATTTCAGTGTCAATGGATTTTTCGATAGCAGACAAACCCATATCACCCTTAAACCCCGGAGCGGTGTTTTTTGCCATTGCATCAAATCTTTCATTGATTGACTTGTTCAGTTCAGCAAAACCTTCTTTCATGCCTGCAACGATAGAAGCAGAAAGGCTTTCTCTGAAAGATTTGAGAACATCAGCGTCAAGTCCTTTTTCAACCTTGCCTTCTGAATCCTTATCTTCCTTGTAGTCCTTTTCATCTTCCTTCACTTTCTTTTCAGCATCAACAGCAGCCTTTTCCTCCTTGTCGATCTTTTCTTCCTGCTTAGTTTCCGATTCGTTATCCCCGGCTTTTGCAGATTTTTCGATACGGATATTTCCGGCTTCGATTTGTTCAGCGATATATTCATCACTGAAAACAGCTTGAAGTGACTTGAACACTTCGTTGTCTTTGTATTCTTCTAAGTTTATCATACTTCGATTATGTTTATATATACAAACTAAATTATTCTGTTTTTCCGCTTACCATCTTCATGTAATCCATAAGAACGGATTTATTTACATCCCCATTTTTGACCGCACAAACAAGTCTGTCAAAATCATCCTTGGAGAACTCCTTCTTATTGACAATGGACAATTCAAGGCTCTTGTTTACAATAATAACATTTTTACCGCAATCCACTTTCAATAAAGGCAGATTATCCTCATAAACAAAGTCACCATTAGGAATATAAAAATCCTGTTTCTGCATACCCTTAACAATATCGGCATACGTATTACCGTTTACTGGATTCATTGTAAGGGCCACATTGGTAATCAGTGTTTTTGTTATGTGTTTAGGATTATCCTTATCTCTTTCCAACGCCTTTCCTTCAATGGAGAATCCTGGGGTACGCTTTGGTTCAGACTGTTCCATTTCAAGTGCTGTATCGTAGAATGCTCTTGCTTCGGAAGATTTGCTCCACAACTTACATTTCAAATAGAACTTATTTTTCTCAACCTTTGCTTCCAACGGAACTCCTATAAAGAAGCGACTTTTGTTTATTGGGGAACGTGTAGGAAGATGATCTAAATTAATCAATCCACGCTTCTTGAACACGTCAAGAACAAAGCCGTTCGGCTCCATAGAATCACCTTCAAAGTCCTCTGAATTGTCAGAAGCAAGACCTTCAAATATCATATTCTGATATCTGCGATCATCACCTCTTTCATAATCCAACGGATTGAATTTTGATTTATGAATGATGGCTTCCAGTGTGAAATTTAATCTGTTATCGTCAAACACGTCTTATTATATTTAATCTTAACTTACTAACACAAAGATGAATATTTTTCTTTGGTTAAACAAAAACTTCAATCAAAAAGTGTCATGGAGCACATTTACGCGCCATGGCACCCGTTGTTTTAATGTAATTGTAATCGGTATATAGACTGTTTTGTCTTGACAAGAAAATCATCAATCAACGACAGTTCACCAAAGTAATCTTCATCCCCGTCCAACGATTTACGGAATTTGGTTGTTCTCTCAAACAACAGTTTGATGAACTTCAACGGATCAGATTCTTCGATTTCTTCCGATTCAACCGTATTGGCATCAAATCGCCCGAACAATGCCTGTCCTGATTCGGCAAGAGTATCCTTAAAGTCATTCATCAAGTCACCCACTTCATCAAGATACACATGTTTAGAATTATCTTCTTCTGTCCAATGAAGATTGTCCTTACGGGTAATCATACCCTGTAAGAAATTGATATAGGAGAGAAAATCGGCTTTCTTTGTCTTTTCAGATTTCTCTATATCATCATTTTCCTTTTTGACATCGTTTTCAACGGACTTATTTATTTCTTCGTTCCTTCTCAAACCATTTACATAAATACAGTTATGATTAAACTTCCATTCCTGTTCACCGTTATCAGGAGTGATTACCTTGACTGAAAAATCAGCGCATCTCCCGGACACTTTCTGTATCATGCCCAACATGTCAAAGAACTTTTCCGCACTTTCGGAATTTACCCCCGAATAACTAAAAGAACCTTGTCCATATACATCTTCTATCGGCTTTTCATCAACCTCCACATATTTCTCCGAATACTGTCTTTTCTTGAATGAAATAGCCTTCTCCACCTTATCGTCACCGTTTTCAACACCTGACCCCTGTGGACCAACAACTTCTTCTTTAAGACTTTCAGGAGCGATTTCCCCAGTATCGGCAGTAGTCATGGCTTTTTCTTCAACACCTGTTTCGTTTTCCGACTTCTCAACCTTTCCTTCTTTCTTCTCTCCCCATGATTCAGGTAACTTGTCTGTAAGACCAAGTTCCTTTGCACGTTTTCTTATCCATGCCTTTACTTCTGATTTGGGCATGTCGGATGCTCCTACAAGACGTATGGCATCATGTAAATCCTGTTCGTTTCTGATAGGATATTTGCCGTTCGGCATCGCTTCACCTTTCTTTGCGAGATCCTTTCTTTCTGAATGAGAAAAATAAGTTTTGTTCTGCGCTTTCAAAACTTCATCAGGATGCTCCTTACAATAGGTGTCAAATACTGATTTGCTGATATATCCTTCCGAATATGCTTTCAGTATCCTTGTTATACCGCATGAATCGTCAAGACCCATAATTCTTTTCAGATTCTCTTTCATATCGAAAATAAAGTTGTAATTATCAATTTTATCCAGTTTTATCCATGCAGAACCAACTTCCTCTTCGCTGTCAAGTAGGATGCTTGCACCTTCCTTTTCATCAAGAGTGACCATATAATAGTGAATGTCCGCATCGTTGTTTTTATAGGTGGCTACCTCACGTAAACGGTCTGCGGCCACCTCTATTCCCGTTTCCTCCCACAATTCTCTACGTGCAGCTACTTTAAATTCTTCTCCTTCATCTACATGACCTCCGGGAATACACCAATCATCCGTTGCCTCTCCCATATCGGTACAACGGTTAAGGATAAGTATTTTTATCCCATCGGGAGTGAACTTCTGAACAATAACATCCGCATATTTCACGGCACCCTTGCTTTTCAGAAAATCAAAGTACACAGATTTTGTTATCTGTTTCTTTTGATATAGGTATCTCATTTTTTCCGCCTTGTCAATCTCCTTGATTGCAATAGAAAGATCCTTGTCGGATGAAATGGATTTCATCACGCTCTCATTCTTTATAACAAGGCCACGTAAATCGGATACTTTTATCCCCTGTTCCTTGATAAAATCATCATATCGGTTCATTGCATCCTTCATATCTTCATCCATTTCACCTTTCTCCATGAACATGGACTTCAATGCGGACATTTCAGAGAAAGACTTGGCAAGTTCATTTCCCTTGTCTTTGTATTCATAAGACTTACGGACAGCACTTCTATATTTTCTAAGTTTATCCGAAGCAGTTTCTAACCCAAGTAAACTTCTTATATTCATAATCAAATTTTTAAATAATCTCATCGCATACTAAAATACCGTCAGCAAAATAACTATGCGCCCGATTTACTTCAAGAGAATAGCATATCTTATTGATAGTTTCCATCTTTTCAATATCCACTATCTTCTTTATCCCTTTCAAAGTTAATAAACTATCTCCCTTTTTCAAATCCTTGACATATCTCCATCCATCTTCCGACATAACAAGCTGCACTCCTTGAAAACGATAACCTACAATATCATCATCACATCTTATATTATAGGAAACATCATATTTGGTTGCCAATTCCTGAACAAGTTTCTTGGCTATATGATAGCTTTCCTTATAGGACATGACAGACATACCAACAACAATATCTTTGATGTATTTGTCACCCTCTATTGTCCTTATCGCTGTAAAACCCGAATTAAATCCCATAATCATTCCTCCCCTTTATATTCTGACTTGTTTCCTGTCAACATCCGTGCACTCTCCATATCCAATGCACGCAAGAAAGTATCTTCCATGACATAGGAGAATCCCGGCTCACATTCCACTTCATATATAGTAGATGTTACGGGAATACGGGTAACATTCATATTGTGCCGTCTGTAATAAATGATATTTGAACCGTATGACATGGAATTTTCCGGCCCGATATCAGGCAAGCAATAATTCCCTTCAAGAACTTCACTCACTTTCTTTGTTATGAACGGCATCCATACCACATCATTAGGATTGTCGGGTATTTCCTTGCACATGATAAGAGTATCAGGGTGCATCAAGGGGAAACACGTTTTCTTTCCGACATAGTTCTTAAATTCCAATCGAAGCAAATCCCCCTCATATTCGATAGGGGTAACACTTACGATGGTTCCATCGCAAAACTTCATGGAATTTCGATCAAACAGCAAAGTAACAGGAGAACCTTGCACTGTTCTAAATGTCTTGTCACCTGTCATAATTCGTTTGTTTTCCTGTAACTCATTAAGAACTTTTGGGCTTTTAATCCCAAGAACATTCTCGTAGACACACTTTATTCTTTGTCCTGAATCCAAAAACATGATTATAGGTTTTAATTGTTAAACATCAAATTCCTTAGTTCCAACCTTGATATGAATTTTGGATTTTCGTCTTACCTTTCTTTCCTCTTCTTTCATAGGAGAAGTGACGAACATCCTTAATTTTTCATCCCATTCATCAAACATCGGGTTGTAGTATTGGAGCGAGCAACGACAGAAAGGGTGCGTAGCCTGGACAGTAGGAAGCCATTCTCTCTGCCTTCTCCCTACGTTGGTTCCATTGGCAAGCAATTCTTTCAGTTTGAAAATTTTGGGCCTTGAACCAAGTCCATTTGTAGTAAAGAAACGTATGCAATATGAGCATGCACCATTGAACACTGTCTTATATACAAGGGCATCCTCACCATGCAAGTCAAGAATACTAAGTGCAGTTCCTTCCTCAAAGATATTCTGCATCTCTGTTTCCATGATACGAAGCCAGTCCTTTTCCCATATCTGCGTTCTATGACCTATGTCACTTACAATCTGTTTTATAGTCTGTTTTTTATTGAATACAGCACCATTCATAACAGCTTCCTGAATCACCCTGCGTTCAGCTTCTGCCTGTGCATTGTCATATTGGGATGCAACCTCTCCAAGAATAGCTTCTGCCACATCCTTTTTCATCTTATCTCCAAGACCTTTGAGATAGGTATATGTTTTTGTAGCCGCCACACCAAGCCGCATTTGATCTGTAAGCGTCAATTGGGAAACCTGTTCGGATGATACGAATTTATAAAAGTCAGCATATCCTAATGATGCAGTCTGTCTTGGTTCAAGAACTCCGGCAAGTCTACCGAAAATCATGGCCTGCTGATATGGTGGGATTCGCTTCATCTCCTTTTCAAAATCAAAGTTGAACTCTTTAAGGAGTTTCTTGTCTGATTCCGAAATAAACTGTTTCCCCAACACTTTTACGATAAGACGAACAAGACGATAGTCTATTATTCTGAATATCCTCTTGATTACTCCGTCCTGTTCATAAAAAGGTGGATAAAACCTCAAATCCTTATCTATCCTGTTTTCTGCCATAATCTATCAGTTCTTCCGTTATCTGCTTTATCATGTTAGAAATTTCATCCTTATAGATGTCGTTGGCCTCACTCTCATATACATCCTGAACCTTTGGGAAAGGAGGTTGCTCCTTTGTCCGGGATTTATAGAATATCTTCCCATCAGGAGCAATCTTTTTAATGAATTGAAGTCCTTTTTGCATTATCATTCACCTCCAAACATCTTGTTGATAACTTCCGTGGCCCTGTCCATGATGGGATTGTCACCATACATGGATTTGTATTTTGCAAATGGATCTTCTTCCTCTGCTGCCACATTGGATGATGGTTGCTCTTCCTCATTCTCCACACCTTCCACTTCACCTCCGTTCATCTGACCTCCCATGGCGGCAGCGTTATCCTTGTTGATTTTATAATTCATCCATACGGAATTGAGGATTGTGTCCTTTTCAGGATTGAACGGTCTGCCTGAATATGCTTCAAAAGCATCCTCCAATGAGATCATTCCTGCTTCAAGTTTCTTCTTGTCGATTTCCACTTTCAATGCTTCATCTTCAAGATCAACGCCTGTAAAAGCAAACTCGAATGATTCATCAAGTTCCGATACAAGATATCTTGTTATGATATCTTGTAGGAAGGATAACATGGGGTTAAGGCCTTTCTCACGTGAATGCTTTAATCTCTGTCGTTGGCCGTCCTGTCCGAACATCTGTGCGGATTCCTTGAACTGGAATCCTAGTTCTGAGGGGTCTATACGATAGACAGAACATATCAGCACAATAAGGAATTGGTTCCATAAATTGTACTCCATATCCTTGTTGCAATTATGAACAACCATTCCATTTGCAACAAATTGATGTTTATCATTAAACATTTCAACATCAACCATACGTACAGTTTCGTCAGATTCTTCTAATTCAACAACCTCACAAAAAGAATAATTATTTACAAATTCTGGTAATTTATATCCTACCATATTTGCATAATATTTTACTTTTTCTAATGAAGCTATCTGATAACCTTTTCCTATATTTTGCACATCATGAATGTGTTTCTTGGAAAGCTGTTGTTCTTTTGGAAGAGAACGATTATACAACCTAATAGATGTAGCTAAACTTTTAACTAAATCCTTGGGAGATTCCTTCATTGTATAATAACTTCTTTCTTTTGGTTGAGCATAATAATTATCAATTTTATAATCATGCAAAAAACCAATTCTTTCCATAAACAATTCCTTATCTTTTATAATAAGCACATTGTCTTGGGTTACATTGCCTAATTTACCAACTTTTCTTTTTGCTTTGTATCCAGTGCACTTTATTCCTTCTGATAAAAGCAATAATTTTGCATCTGACATTAAAAAGTTATAAGAACAAGTCAAACTTATATATCTTGACTTATAATTGGGGGACATAGAACAACAGCCGTCAGCAGAAAACCACCCTCTCAAAAAGGCCCTTCTCCATTCTGAATTTGCAGAAAAGAGAATAGAAGGAACTGTTTTACCTTCACAAGAAGGTGTTATACCCAATTCATTAAACAACCATTGATGGAATGTGTAATCGCAAATATGAACACGTTTTTCATAACCTATCATGCTTTTAAAGCCAGCTTTTTCTTTTTCTAATTCAATATATTCTTTAGAATAATGACGAACCTTTAAGTAGGCATTGATACCGTATTTTTTACATATTGCCAAATGCTCTTCTATTATCTGATCTTCTTTAATTGGGTGATAAAATAATGTAATGGTTCTTTTCCCTTTTTCATTAACTGAAATCCATCCATCACCAATCATCCATCCAAGAAGTTCAAATAAATCCCATTCCACTTCTTTCCCCTTAAAAGTAAGAGTACGTTTCTTTTCAATTACATTTTTGTTTACCAAAACATAATCCCCCAAAACAATATTCTTTCTTTCAACCCACGTCGGCTTGGAATCTCTAAGAACTAAAAATTTATGTTCAGAAGAAGTTTTCAATGTCATTCTATTGGATAAAGTCAAAGAACAAATTCTCTTTTCTTGTGTCCTATATATTTTACATTCTTCAAAACCTTCTCCATCCCAAATTTTACTTACAACGCTTTCTTTTTCCCCAAGTATGGAATCTAATGTTTTCTTACCATCTTCGGTAATAACTTCACTATCTGGATGCAAACACTTTTGAAGATCAATCCATTCAACCTGTGATTGTGCCAAAACAGGGATTCTTCCTGCGTTTTGAGGTCCTGCCATCATTTGATACCACATTTGCCTAAACTCGTTCAAAGTGGTTTGGGAAACATTTTCACCCTTGATATTCAACAGACCTTTGGGGAATACGCCATTCTTGAATGAATTACCATTGGATTGTAAAGACCATAAGAACCATGTCACAATCTCATTGAGTGTTTCAAGTTCCGAAACCCCGTATCCGTTACGGTAGACATCGGTTGACTTGTTACGCACCCCGAAACCGAGTTCCCACGGGTAATAGACGATTGATTCGCCTGTGACGGGATTTTTGAGAATCTGATTATCCCACACCATACAGTAGCGGGGCAAATATCCCTTAAACCGATATTTCTCGAACTCCTGCCTGTTCCGTGGGTCAACCGCACCAAGGAAACGTACAAGTGACGCGTCCACCGCCTTGAATCTGTCAAGTTCCCACATCCTGTTTCTTGTGGTTTCAAACGCAAGCTGGTCAAGTGTCAGCGAATCAAACGAAATCTTTCTTATGAAGTCGGGAAGGGTATCATAGTTATCCCATTTGTCGGTGTTGCCACCTCGTTCTAGGAACTCCACGATTTTTTCTACCTTCTTCTTGTCTTTCGATGATAAAGACAAATCTCCCGGATCAAACAAACCTCTTTTCTTTCTGATGGTATAACCTTCCTTCTGCTCGTCATCGGAGAAGTGCAGGAAGTTCTGTATCTGCTCTATACGTGTGTTTACGATGGCCCTTACAAGATAAATTCCACCCATTCTACGTAACGTACTGAATGGAAGAATACCTCTTTGAGCAAGATAATTACGTCCACTATCGTTCCATACCTGCGGATCAAAGAAAACGGATTGAAGTTTTCCATTATCCGAAGTCTTTGAACCAAGATACAGATTTGCTTTCATCACATCTTCCACATCCCTAGACATCATAGAAGATTGTAATTTTGATTGCAAAAGCATGGGAACAGTCTTGCTTAATCTGTCCAGTTCATTGAAATCAAGGGAAGCCAAAGACTTCAACAAGTCAGGCTTCCCATTTTTATATGTATTTTTCCGTTTTCTACTCATTTCTGCAAAAATATTATGCCGAAGCTCCAGCAAGTTGATTAAGTGCCACAGTAGCTTCTTTTCCGCCCTCTGTTGCCGTTACCACCGCCGAACCTGTACGGACTGCGCCTGTATTTGCGGCTGCAACTACCGAATAATCCGTAGAGCCTTTAGTAAATCCTGCTCCTGAAACAACTGTCGTATAAGTTACAACAATAGGTGCACCTGAATCCTTTCCGTTCACTTTCTTCTGCTTTTCGGAAACCACATTAAATGACTTGGTTTCTCCGGCTGCGGCAAATTGAAGTGAAGTGGGGTCAACTGTAAGTTCATATTCATAAGTTACAGTGGCTGCGGACTGGGTTAAAGTTATTTCGGCAGTCTTTCCACCTTCACTTGCAGTAATGGTAACTTTTCCTGTCCGCTGTGATTCGGTTGTATTTTCAGCCGCAACAACTGTTGTATCATTACTACCTTTCGTAAATCCCGTGCCGGAAACAACTGTCGTATAAGTTACATTAACAGGAGCACCTGAATTTTTACCATTTACCTTCTTCTGCTTTTCGGAAACCACATTAAATGACTTGGATTCACCCTTTGCAACGAAAGCAATACTTGTGGGCGTAGGAAGCAAAGAATATTCGTATGTAATGACGGATGCTGCCTGTGTAAGATCCACTGTCACACTCTTACCACCTTCATCCATAGTAATGGTTGCAGTTCCCTTTCTCTGCGTATTACCTGGATTTTCAGTCACCTTAATGTTGAATCCATCGGAAATGGCTTCATGGGAGAATCCTGCTCCGGCAAGTTCTATATCCGTACCTATCTTTGTAGGAGCCTCTGACGGTTTTCCATTTACCACAGTCTGTTTGGTTGAAGTAACGGTCACTTTCTTTGTTTCTCCCGTATTCACAAATAAAAGTGTCTTTGGATCTACCACCAAATTGTAAGTATAGGTTACAGTGGATGCAGCTTGCGTAAGGTCAATAGTAATCTTCTTATTGCTCTCATGCTGTGTTACGGTCAAAACCCCGTTTCTTATGGAATTGGTAGGATTTTCAGGAATTGTCACCGTTCCACCTTCACTTACTGCATAAGGAAGTTGTGTTTCAAAGTCAACTTCCAACGGTGTTTGTACACCTGTCGGCTTTCCGTTTACATAAAGTTGCTTATAGGAAGTAACAACAGCCTCTATGCTGTCACCTTCCTTGGGAAACGCCATTGTCTTATCTTGCGGAATAAGAAAATAACGCATCTCTTCAACTATATCAACAAGAATCTGTTCCTTTCCTCCCAACTCTTCTGGATAAGCTATAAGTTGCAGTGCATGGTTTGTGGCCCATTGTTTGAATACTCCGATATTATAGGTCAGTCCGGCACGTATCACAACACCCATACCCTCATAATATTCCCTGTCACCTATGACATTTTCAGTCACAAAAACATTCATTTGGCCGTCTATGCCATCAGTAATGACCGTTAAACGGTGACTTTCATCTCTATTTATAAACAACAGCCGTAACATAATTAATCTGCTTTAGCGGTGAACTCAAACTTCTGAATGCCGCCCTCTGCCATAATAACCACATTCAAATCCTCTTTGTCTACAAGACCCATATCTTCCATTGTCAGAACAACAGGAACACGACTAAGGATATTTGTCACAAGACCTTTGCGATCACCACGGATAACACCCCATCTTCCGGCAGATTCATTCAGTGTTACGGTATTAGGGAAATAAATTTCAACTTCTTTTTTGATAGGAAGCTGTGTTCTTACGGTGATAACACATTCATCATCCCCATTCCATTCCACATTTGCAGATACGATTTCATTCTGTCCTTGCGGATTCAGTTCAAGGATAAGAGCGTTGTTTTCCGCAAATGCAACAAGTTCCTGGTGCATTACAGGTTGACCGACAACCCAGTTGAATCCCAATGCCTGCATATTGTCGCTTCCTTCAATTTCATCCGCAGTGGCATCAACATTTCCACGGCTTACAATACCACGTATCTCGGTAATGAAAATGCGTTCCCGATCACAACTACCATCGGTAACAACAGTAACGTCAATCTTCTTATCTGTGTCAATAAATCTATATAATCTCATAATATCAAAGTTTTAATAATCTATCTTTGTTTCAAAAATACGCTTTTCATGCGACAAATCAAAACAGAGGTGACGGATTCACAGGAAGCATTACAACAGTCATTGTAGCAGACTTGTTATAGGGTTCCGGCAGAACTGCATTTATACCGAAGAATGCCTGTCTGCCTATCGGGTCATTGTCCATAAGACACATGACCGTCCTGTCGCTATCCTTCACCTTAAAAAACTGTTCATGCACATTCACAGAGTTCCCTGACCAACTGTATGAAGTGGCATACGGTATCTTTATAAGTTCCGATTTTCCGCCATCGGGAGTAAACAGAAGGTTGCATGTAATAAATAAGGGATGAATTTCTCCCTTGACTTTCAAATACAGTTTTTTCGGCTCTATGCTTACATCAAGGACAGAAGTTCCACGTGAAACTATTGTCTTTTCTTCCTTTCCATCAGCACAAACATTTCTTTCATCCTCTTCCGAATAGGATTCAAGAAGTTCCATCTCCATCAGCTTGGCAAGAAGTTCCATCTCTTCCATGCTCACACAGCTACCCTTTTTGGGCCACAACCCTTTTTCATTCACAAGAATGTCCGCACCATCCCCACTAGGGCTTTCTGTAATGTTGAAAACGGATTGCGTGCCCCATCCGTCAGTAGGAATGGTGACACGTATTCCGTTGTTGTCTGTAAATATCAGCGATTTCATATATAGGTTTTAATTTTTGGTTGTCAATTCATTATCCCACGTTTCCGGGCTTCCTTTTCAAGTTCAGAACGTCTTAATCCGGAAATATCCTTGTTTTTCAGGAACACCTTTATCTGTCCGTCACTCATGCGCTTTACGGCAGATATGATACGTTCCTTCAACGTTTTCTTCTGATCACGCCCAGCCGTGTTCAGTTTGGTCTTTTCAGGACGCTTCTTGTTCTCCGCAACAGGCTTCCACCCGCTTTCCGTTTTTTGATACACACGTCCGTCCGCATATCTCTTTTTGACACCTACGGCTTCGGCAACCGATTTTTCCAATGACTGTTTGTCGTTCACGGCAATTCCCACTATGCCACGGAAACGGTTTAAAGGAGTGTCCTTGTACATCTTCACTGTCATGGATTTATTTACTCCATCCACGGTAGTTTCAACAAATGTACGTTCCTCAACCTGTGTAGGACGGGTGTAATAGAACGATTTCGTAAGATCATCATTTACAACCGTCAATTGAGAAAGGGAATCGTACTCCACTTTCGCTGCCGATATTTCAGATAGGGTAAGGTTGCCTGCCGATTTCAATACTTCGGACAGCCATCCAAGAACCTTATCGGCTTCAAAAACCTCTATTTCAGAGGATTTAAGGAGTTCATTAAACTCCTGTCTTGTAATGCTAGTTTCCATAAATTATTGATTTTCAGATTGTTTTTTGTTTTCACATGGCCTTTTGGCAAATCCATTCTCATCAAAGTCACTCAAATACTTCCGAATCCATTTCGGAACAAGATTAGGATTTATCTTTGCCGCATTTTCCGCTATTGACATCGCTTCCCGAATGATAAGGGATGTGCATACCAATGTATAGAACCATCCGAACTCTTCAACCACCGAACCACGAACAGTAAATGATGATGCGATGTTCGCCATGATAAGCAATGAAAAATAAACCAATAGTTTCAATCCTATCATGGAGAACCCTTTAGAGGACAGATCTCTTTTTATGAAATGATATACCCACGAAAGAATAGTGTCTATTACAATCAGAGATACAAGAAACTTTAGATAGGCCCAATCATTAAAGAGAAATTCCTCAAAAAAATCCGCTATAAAGCTAAGCGGCAATCCCATGATAACCGGGTAATAGAAGGAAAAGACATATTTCCTAAACCGTTTTTTTACAAAATCCTGCATGTATTTTATATTTAATTATCTATCTTGTTCAAAGATAGATAAAAATCACCTCTTATCCATGTGATTGCACATACGCTTGTCTAACTAATTCCCGTGCTTCCTTTGGTGACAGGACCTTGTACACGGACCTGTTGTATGCTATACCCGTTTTCAGCTTCTCTATCACCCCAAGACGTTCCAGTTTTTTCACTTCTATGGCAACCCTGCTTCTTACAAGAGAAAATTCCCGTTGCAGTTCCGTATAGGAAACAGTCTTGCAAATGCCGTCCTTGCTGTTTTTCCATAAATGGACGAAAATGGAATAACCCCTGTTTCTGACATGAAACCATCGCCACCACTTTCTTTCCTCATCGGGGATAAGGTAGGAGTGAATATCATGGTGTCGGTCCATCAGTGTCGGATTCCCGAATATGTCATACGCGCCATTAACTGATTTTCGTGTCCTCATAGCTAGATAATGTTTCCATCCTCATTTACAGACAGGCCCGAATCATATTCAAAGCCATACAATTCCCGTTCAAGCGGTGGTGCACCGAAAACCCATTTCACGTCACCCCATCTTATCCTGTTTTCTTTCATGTAATCCTTCCATCCGGCTTCTCTTGCATCTTCCTGCACGTCAAAAACGGTTTTTCTGAATTTAAACTTTGACCTTTTCTTCTTTGCAAGAAGCATTTCAGGAATACGTTCACCAAGAAAATTCATCCGTCTTTTCAGTTCCTCAACGTTTTCAAATGCCAAACGTACATATTGACGCAAAGTCGTTCTCCAATTTATTTTCTTACGGTTTTTCTTTTCCTTTGCCTGCATCTGCTTTACTTTGGCATATCCCGAATAGGAGAGGAATTTTAATCTACGGACCTTTCTCTTTTTAAGTTTGTTTTGTCTGTTTTTGTACAGAGGATTATTCAAATCAATTTTTTTACATTCAGCAATTGTCTTGAATCCGTCCTGTGTCAGGAGTTCATCTATTCTTTCTCTCAACTCATCTTTGGTAGGAATACGCTTTTCCAAAAGAAAACCGTGCATTTTCACATCCTCATTCTTGTCAAACCAATAATCCATAACCTTTCCGCATTTCTTGGAAGGCTCTGTAACAATCTTATAGCCCATTATCCTGGAAAGTTTGTCAAACGAATATTTTACGGAATTACTGGTTATATTGGCAGCACCTATTGATTTGGCTATTTTTGAATAGGACATGAACACTGCCTTGTTATGCTTTGCAAAATTCATGCAGTAACTCCATATATTCCAGTCTTTCAGGGTTACATGAAGACTTTTGTCTGAAAGAAGATTGGTGTCAAGGATATATTGCGGACGTGGACTGTATATCAAATCCTCTTCCATGAAATCCAGGACATGAAGAATTTCCTTGTTGTTCTTGTTAAAGTAGATGTAATTGTCTGCAAGAAGTTGTTTGACCGCTTCGGTTGCGGTCCTGTCGGAAACATGAAGATTTTCCTTTAGATAATCAACTATATGTTGTTCTCCCGAAATGTATAAAACTCGATCTTTGTTTTTCTCCGCTTGCTTTACTAGCAAGTAGTGAACTTCTGTTTTTATGTATGTTATCAAATTGTTTGCCATCTTTTTTATTATTTTTTCATATCACAAAAATACAAATAAAACCATATACAACAAAAAAAAGAGAGAACTCTTTCTCTCTTTTGGCAAAAACAATTTTTATTAATATGGTAAACAATTTCTAATATCGTACAGACAATACAGAAATTCAATAAAAACAATCACTTGTTTTATCTATTGCAAAGATAATAAGTTTATTTCGTATTCCTACCATAACGCCAAAAATTAAAACACTTTTTAGCAAAACACCACTTAAATAGGAATATAACACAGCAAGTTATCGCACGCGCGAAAATATCAGTTCACAATATTTATTTTTCAATAGGAGGGAATCAATCATTTATTTTTCAATAGGAGGGAATCAATCATTTATTTTTCAATAGGAGGGAATCAATCATTTATTTTTCAATAGGAGGGAATCAATCATTTATTTTTCAATAGGAGGGAATCAATCATTTATTCCTACTATCATCAAAACAACAAAGTCGCATGGGATGGCACATTCAAAACGAATGAAAATGAGTGTTGTGCCATCCCCTTCTTGTTTTACTCCACTTTTTTAAAAGTGGATAATTGTTCCTATTGAATATTTATATGAAATAGAACAATTACAGCTTATAGGATTTACTCCTATATTATGCTAACTTTTACAATTCTACGTTCTGGGGTATTGTAGGGCACATTTTCACGATTATTTTCCTATATTTGTACCAGATAGATTTCATTAAAATACATCCTATTATGAAAGTCATATTCAATTCAAAAATCGCAAAGGTCATTATTCCGTTTCACTCTGCGATACTCCTGTTCTTCTGGTTGCTGTGCAAAAAGAGTGCACAGCATTACAAGCAATCGTTCTTCGCACACGAGCATTGTCATTCCCTGCAATGGCAGGAATGTATGTACACAGGCTTCCTGATTTCATTCATAATGTTTATTCTCGGACTGGGATTCGATACCATGATATACGGTTGCGTAATATCCGTAGTGTTATTCTATATTCTATACGGGTTGAACTATATAGGAAACCTTGTTTATTTGCTCTGTAAGAAAGGATCAAGGGAGATACTGCATACTGCATACCGTATGCTGTCATTCGAGCGTGAAGCACGTTATTTTGAGTTTACGGACGGTTCATGGGAACCCGACAGGAACAACATCGCTCCGCATTTGAAAAGAAAACCTTTCGGATGGATAAAATTTATAGGGAGAAGTTTCAGAGATTGAAATTTAATCCCTATATTTGCTCCTGCACTTAAAAATTTGGGTTTTGTAACATAAGCATTTAAACACTCTTCTTTTTGAAGAAGTTGAAGGCATTTGATACTCGGTGTGTTGTGAAACAGAACGTCAGCCATTTTTCAGTTAGTTAAACTTATTAGTTATTAGAGGATCTGGATTGATCGAGAATGGTAAGGGGCTTTCGGTAATTTCCCCCTTACCATTTCTTTTTTCCTACATCCTGTAATCCGGCCCCTTCCCCCTTGGAAAGTATTTCATGTAAGGTTCTCCCCATACGAATATCGCCCTTTCCGTCTTGTTGAACCTTACAGGCTTTATCAGGGGTAATAGCCTGCTTCTTGCGACTTCTATCATGGCGCGTCTTTCATTGGTGTTCTCTATATTGGGGAATATGTCTATCAATACCGTATCGAAGAACCTCCCCTGTTGCGGCATGAGTTTCGTAAAGTCACCGAACAGGCTTCCCTTAATCATCCTTAAGGGTACGGCAGAATCCTCAAAATAGGGTTCCATGAGTTTGATAAGGTTACGTTCTTCCTCCAGGACGGTCACGGAAGCCACTTCCGGCTCCTTTAGGACACTTTCAAGTGCCATCCCTAACCCTAGCCCCACAATAAGTATGTTTCCCCTTGCAGCCTTCAAAAACGGCTCATATCCGTGTTCACGGAACAGGGAATCGTCCATGATGTACCTGCTTCCTCCCATAAGCCTGCAATATGTTCCCGGCTTCTTCTTGAAATCCTTGTGTGGTATATCAAGGTTGAACATGTTTATATCGGTTGACGGGAACACCCGGAAACATTCTATCGTGAAATTCTTGAAGTTGGAATAGGAGGTTTCCAGCTTCTGTCCGTACACAAGACGGAATTTGTCAGCCATCCTTCCCATAATCCTACTTCATTATATCCACGTTCATACCATATCCCACGTCAACGGACTTGTCAATGCCGTTGTTCTCTAATTCATGCCTGTTTTTCTTTTCCTTAATGGTAAGAGTGCCTTTTTCATCCGTTACGGTAATTTCGTCAAGTTCCCCATTCCGATTGAAATTTGCGGTCACTTTGTTTCTTTCCGTTATCTGCTTATTCATGTGCTTAAATTTTTGGTGAATACTGAATTTATATCATCGCAAAGGTAGACAATTTAAATTTTACTCCCACATTATTTAAATAAAATGTTATCTGTATGTTAATTTAATGTTAAAACATGAAATTATTTTTGGATAATTAAAGTAACCAATTAAATTGCAACATGAAAGTTGAAATAAAATTTAAATAATAATGGAAACAAGAATAACAATAGCGCAAATGGATGAAGCGTTGGAGAAATTCAAGCAGAAGATATCATCCGATTTCATAGTAGGAGGAAGTCTTGCCCTCTATCATCACGGATTCGAGTGCACTCCCGGTGACATTGACATGGAGATTGAAATCGGAGAGGGTGACGGGAACATAATTGAAACGCTGTCCGTGCTCAATGAAACCTATTACGGCAACAATGATGCGAGCAGGTATCCTACAACGGAGCACCATTACAGATTCAGTTTCCACGGTGTCATATTTGACGTGTGGGCAGTAAACAGGTTCAGTTATAAAGGATACATGCTATCCATTGACGGAACACGTTATGCGGACGTGATGAGCGTCCTAAGGGCGAAACGCAAGATAGGAAGAACAAAGGACGTCAATTCCATTGCCGATTACGCATCACAGATATTATCCCTGTTAAAGGAGGACAAGCAATGAAACGTTTTCTGGCCACATTGTTCATATTGGCGGTATCGTTCATACTGATGTCTATCCTGTTCATGCCGGAAGAAATTCCTGATGTTGATAAAAACATAAAAGAGAATTTTGACTATTCAAATGATAATTGTAACTTTGCCACCAAAACTTTAAACAATATTTTAAAATGAACAAGATAAAACAGCTATTGAGATGCCGGGGATTGAAGGCGAAGGATATGGCGGAAGCGTTGCAGCTTTCCGAAACAAGGATGAGCCAGATATCGAACGGTGCTTCCACAACGGAAGAAACGAAAAGACGGATATGTGAATGGATAGGGGAACCGTTATGGATAGTGTTCCCGGAAGATTACCCCGACATGGCGGGGATGGTGGAGAAGGGGAATTGTGACAAGGTATCCATCACAAGTACGGGCAACAACTCCTATTTCTTTACGGCTACGGCCAAGATAGACGGGAAGCCCGTATATCTGGAAGGTGTCGCCCATAAAGTTGAGAAGGCATGATTGACATACGTGAATTGAGAATCGGTCAGACGGTAAGGTTTGACCAGGGCTTCGGAACGATAGAGGGTCTTAGAAGCACACGGTACATGGAGTGGGATACGGGTGACAAGACAGGTACGGTGACCGTCAGGGACGTATCGGGAGTGTATTACCTGTGTGATCTGGAGGAAATATCCATCCCCTCACGGGAAGAGATAGACGGATTCCTCAAAGTGGTGGACGACATAAGGAACGGTTTTTACGAAAATGAATGACCGATATGGGAAACAGAAGAAGGATAAGACCGGGATATGTGAAAGTATGGGAGCAGAAAGCGAAAAAACGCGGAACTGCAACCCTTACAAGCGATAACAGTAAGGACAAACTATTAAAACTATTTGGTGCCTATGGGAAAGGAATAGAGAAATGAGAACGCGCGGTCCGATTCCGAATGAATCATTTTATAAACATAAAAACATAAAAAGTGATAATTATCAGGAACCGCAATATTTACGGAAACGGATTGTGTACGGGTGTGGACCGTATGGGTGGCACCCGTTTAAAACCTTAAAAACCGAATGATTATATGAGAACAATAAAGGAAACAACAAGGAAACTGCTTGAATTTTTCGAGATGGAAAATTTGACTGTAAAGGACATGCTAAGGGCATTGTACTTCTCCCTTTCACTCGTGAACATCGTCATAATGGGAGGAATAGGATCGTCATGGACACTCATGATCGCCCTTGCCGTATTCATACACGCCACATGGCAGTTCGTAAAGATAGGGAGGAACCTGCAAGATGAATGAGTTCGGAAAGATATGTACGGAGGTGAACACCCGTATAGTACAGGACACGGTGTGGTTCTCCTATTACAGGATAACGGACGATGATCCGTTCGGGATAGACAATTACGTCAACGAGTTTGTCGCACGCATAGGAAGGGAAAATGGAAGGAAGTTCAAGTTCCGTGTCCTCATGAACCGCAACACCCATGACAGGCTGAACGAAGCCTATTCAAGAAGGATATCCATGTTCAACCAGGGACATGGGGAAAATGGAAGGAAGGTGGATATCAGGATAATCATGTCCATGACAGGTTCGGCAGTAACCGTAACGGAAAACATGGCACTCGAAGATAACATCATGAGAATAGAAGCAACCAAAAATACAGAAGATATGAAAAAGCTGAAAACAGGAAAAGAAAGGATGTTCGCGATGGCAGACGCATTCACTGCATCCATCATGCTGGTATTGACCAAGGAATCACTCGTCTATATAGGGGATGAAAACCTGTACGTGTCGGAGGACGGGGAAGTGTCAAGACATGAGATAACGGGTGCCATGGCACTTGCAATGACAGAAGTGATGGACCAGATAGGGCTTGGCAACGGCAAGCGGCCCACAAAACTCAACGAACTCCTACACATCCTTACCGATACCGTCATAGACATGATATCCGACAGGTGCGTGGAGATGGCAAGACAGGAAATGGGCGCGCTACCCAATGACAGGGAGAAGGAAGAATCCACGGAGAACAATATCGAAATGCCCATGATATTCAACAACGACAACCAGAAACCCAACTGAAAATAAACACACAATGATAACGGTTATAATAAGAAACGACAGGTTCCGCATATTCATGACGGACAATATCAACGAACAGCCGATAGAGTTCGTATCGAACAGTAAATCAAAATATGTCATGGGATTCACCAACCATAACAAACGGGTGCGGATATGGAAGATGGGAAGAAACACACCCTACGATCAGATGGTGAATCAAATGACGGATGATAATGTCGTGTTCGATGCACCCTACAACAATACCTGTATAATAGACAGGAGGGAATAAATTGCAAAAAAACAGAAAGTGGTGAATGATTAGGAAAAGTGATATAGGAATAGGGAGGGGGCAACAGGATATGTTTTTTTGTCCATTAATGTTTTTACCAAAACCTATGCAAAACCAGGTAACGGTGTCCGTAACGGACGGTACGTTACCATTTCCAAACAGCAACAGGCAACTTGTAATAATTCTCCATAATAAATGATTCTTTTTTATAGTTTAGATTTGGATGCAGGATATGTCGTGATGATATGATCCTGCATTGTTTTTGTATGTATAACCGAAATAATGCCATTTCGGTTATTTTTATGAAAAACACGTCCACGCTATCATGGGAACAATGATTGTGGCAAAAAGAATAGGGTGAGCATTACACCCACCCTATGATACGGAAATCATACCAAAATAACTACTGAAAGAAAATATGACTACCGCAACATCCCATATATGCAACACCCGTGGGGTATATTGCCCGTTTCATTTCCCGGAAAAATTTTGGAATAGGAATGGTAAGCCAAAAGGTTTCGGCAGGAAGGAAGAGAGGACATCACCCATGGGGGTAAAATGCGGTTTTTGTTTTTCCGAAAAATTTTAAGGTCCAAAAAAGGTATTTCGGGGAATATAGGGAGAGAGGGTGTTTGTTGCTAAGCACGACACCCCGACTTCCTCGTTTCATAGTGTTTTGCTTCTCCAGGCATTACACCCGCATATACCCTATTTTAAGCCCTTACACACAAGGGATCACCCGTTTTCCCTACTGTTACCCATCCATTGCCACATTATTCCCGTAACATCATTAAAACGGCCCGTACCTATGTGTATCACCCTATCGGGAATGCGGTTTTTGCGTGTCCTGTGGTAGGGCGTGCCTTTCCCGATTATCATATAGTAAATTATTATAACAGGGTCAAAAACAGGGGTGTTTTCATTAAGTTACTGATATTCAGACGATTAAGCCAAAAAATCGTTGCATCCACCCTTATATGCAAATCGAAGCATTGATAGTAATAATATAGGACAAATCATTGTTTTGTGATGCGTGTGTACACGCGTGTGTGCTGCATATACGAATGTATTGCAGCACGAAAGAATGTATATGTATATTAGGTACAATGTACAATGTACAAAAAATCGAATACCAGTAACTAACTAGATTATATACACAATTAGGCGGTTTTACGCGTATATGCAAACCATACCAGGAACGGCAATAACATGGTGGTGATCGTGGAAGGGGTGGGAATAGGAAGGGGGTAATTAGATGTTTTGGTTGCTCTCAATGGCTTCCACGCTAGGCAAAAACCTATCAAAAACCTATCAAAAACCTATTAAAAACCTATCAAAACCTATTAAAACCATTCAAAATATGCCCTCAAACCATTCAAAAACCATTCAAAAACCTATTAAAACCATTCAAAAACCTATTAAAAACCTATCAAATCATTCAAAACCGTATATCTACTACTACTATTACTATTATAATCCCTATTAAATGTTGTTGGAACATTATTCTATTATTTCCGGTTTGCCTGGTGATTTATTCTACTAATTGAATGTAATACAGTATATTATATTGTGTTTTCGCTATTATGCGGGTGAATTCCCTTGTGTTCCGTATTGGGGTGGTATATATGGGTGTATATAGGTGTGGTTTCCCTGTGATAATGATATACATGTGTCCCTTTGTATGGTGTGGTGGTGTGGTGGTATTGTATGAACGTCCCTTTTATTCCTATTTTTATTTTTGGTAAGATTTTTGGCTAAAAACCGAAATAGTGCTATTTCGGTAAATTCATTCAAAATATGCCCTACATGGTATTGTAGACGTGATTTTTGCACAAAAATAACAGGTACAAGGTGTTTATGTTTGTCCATTCCTTGTACCTGTTTTCAGATAGTTTTTATAAATCATTGTTACGGCTTTTATTGGGGGGCAATTAAAAGCCGGATTATAATTATATTGTTTTTTTGATTGATTGATTAATAGGTGAGTTCCGCCAATACGTCCGTATTATATACGGGTAACTGTTTTTGCGTATCTAGTACGACCGTCTGGGGGGGTGTTTCCGTGATGGTTAGCTCTAAGTAGGTTCGTGTATCGGTGTATTCCAGATAGATTTTTCTGGGGGCCCTCTATTTCCCCCCTGTATCGTTCTGATCCTATATATATACCTTTTTGGGCCGTGATATAATTGTTTAAAAAACGGGTGATCCCTTGTGCCTGCATACGAAATGGTAGCTTATATGCTTATATGCTTTTACTGTTTTTGAAGCCGATTTACAAATATATTGGCTACTTGTTTTTTACTGTTACTAGTATCATAATGTTTTTGTTTTTATGGGTAATATATCGGTATTGATTGATATCTTTCAATAGAGGGCTTTATTTTGCCCTCTATTGGTGTTTCTGAATGGAGTATTGCACATATTCAAGGATATATTTAGCGTGCTCCCTGGCCGCTTCCTGTTTTTCCTGTCTGGTGGGTGTTATTCCGTCGTACTTGTATAACAGTTTGGCGGCCTCTCTGATTATGCCTTTCATTGTGCTGCAATTGGCAAGGTATTCCACTTGTGGTTGTATGCCCCCCCTGTTTGCTTTTTTAATTACACAGCTTTGCAACGATGATGTAATATTGTATATATTACTTGTATTACGTATATACATTGCAAGTAAATTGGGTATGTCGTTTCTTCTTTCCATAATGTTACGTTTTTAATTGTTATTGTTTTGTTTCTGTTTTTCGATATAGTCGGTTATCTGTATGGATAGGTACAAGCAACCTAATAATATTAATGTTTCAATCATAGCATGTATTTTTTTAATTGTTCGTTAATCGTTTTTTCAATCACATTGCAAAGGTAAGGATAAAAACCGAAATAACAACTATTTCGGGAAATTATTTTTGTTAATAAATGTTTAATGATAGGTAAAATGTTGAAATTGAGTGAGTTATGAACTATTAAAAACATTATTCAAAACGTATATACGCTCGTTTTTATGTAAATAATATAGGTAGTGATTATATTCCCATGTGCATTTAATTCGCCTTATGTTGATGCTCTTATGATACTTATATCTAATATATCGTTCGTGCTGCATTATACACTGATTGACGGATGAAACGTATATTATAGGTATTCCGTGTTTTTTGCAATGGTTAAATATAAGATTAATTTCTTGTGCAACCATTTTGCGCGGTGTAATGGTACGGGCATCTACTATATAGTAGGTATGCCCGTCTATATTGGTAGTCTGTATCATTGCTCTAGATACCCGTTTTTTTGCAAATATTCGTTTAGTTCAAATTTTGAATAATCTACAAAATTAGGTTCTACATGACTATTATTTATCAGCCATTCCCAAACAATATCGTACAACTCATTGTCTAGCCCGTTATCATTAATATATCGTTGCGCTTCTTCTGTTATCACGTTATACTCCATTTCGGTACAATATTGCCCTAAACAATCAAAACCTAGTATATAACCATTTTTTATAAAGTCGTACAACTCTTTTGCAGGTTCTCCAAAAATGAAGGCGTTTTCACCGTTCCAGGAGATTCTCTCATATACTATATTTTCAGGGTAATATTTTTTAAAGTAAGATATTACAACCTTGTCTAAAAATGATCCACCGTAATCGGTGTACGCGAAATTAAGGTATATATCACTATGTTTGTCTTTTGCTTCCTGTAATAAACTTTCAGAAGCCACGTATGTTTGTTTGCTTGAAAAATCTACTAGGTTGTTGTTGTTCGTTCTCATATCTTTAATTATTTTAAATTGTTACTTTTGATTTTTCCACACTCTATAATCATTATCACTTTCAAAACACATATAACCGCCAAATACTTTAACTACATGTGCGGGGGTAAACGGGCAAATTTTAATTGCCCGATACCTTGTTTCAACTTGCGCAAAAAACGTTCTCATAATTTATTTAATTTAAAGGTTATGTTTTCCGGAAGTTTAGTTTTGTCAACTGTATTTATAAATTTGTCAAATTGTTCTTGCGTTACCTTTTCTTCGTAATCATTCCAATTAAATGCAATTTCATTGGAATGATTATAATATATCACATTTTTAAGAGAAATCCCTGCGTCAAGAACGGCTAACCTAACTAGCTTCCTATTTTCCGCTTTTTGTGTTTCTTTTTCACAGTCTGCAATTATTTCATTGCGTTTCTTCTCGTATTCTTCACGTTTTTTCTGGTCTTTCCTTGCCTGTATGGCTTCACTAGTATAATACCCTTCCTTAATTCTGTTTTCGATTAGTGTACGTTCTTCGTCCGTCAATTTTAATGCAAAACGTTCGCTTTCGGGTTTATACGGGTTTTCCCATGTGTTACCCGTCAATGCTTCTAATTGTTTGATAGCCTTTAAACTTTCTTGTTTCCAGCGGTCTACGATCCCTAGGGTATATAGTAGGTATTTAAAGTATAACTTATCCTCTGTATTATTACGTAATATATCGTATTCTGTTTCAGTGATACGTAGGTAGTTTATTGCCTTTTCCTTGTCGCTGTTTACAAGGTAATATACTCCATTTTCAACGGGATACATTGGCTGCCCGTAATGGTTGCACAAATGTAGATCAATAAATGCTTTAAACTCTGGGAAATACTTCAAAATTTCGTCGTGACAACAACCACTAGCACACCAAACGAAACGCCCGTTCCTACGTTTTTCATATATATCCGTTGTGATGCCCCAATCACATACACCATTTTTGCAACAATCATCTAAACTTATACGCACATTCATTTTGTAAGTTATTCCGTTCTCTACATAAAATTTTGTTACATTGTAAGATAAATTCTTTGTTTCCATAATTATAAGTATTTTTAATTGTTCGTTAATCGTTTTTTCAATCACATTGCAAAGGTAAGGATAAAAACCGAAATAACAACTATTTCGGGAAATTATTTTTGTTAATAAATG
>OLIB01000002.1_pt1 | contig 96188 bp, 79 predicted proteins | sample 1609651 | NCBI WGS metagenome assembly OLIB01 (sample SAMEA4350134, study PRJEB24818) | metagenome | biome: human; feature: gut; material: faeces | place: Denmark | collected 2013-09
TACTCCTTTAAGGGGGATAAATCTTATCGTTGTAGATTGATTGACTTAGACTTAGTTAGTGAAACAATGAATGATTATCATTCAAAATCTATTGTTATAAGTCCTATATGTTATAAGACTGAATCAAATATTGAAGTTATAGCAACGTTCGAGATAGATAAGTTTCTAGTTAATTATATTAAATATCCTACTCCTATTAGTAGTGTAACTGATACTACAAATGAATTATCAGATGTTGCTATGAAGGAAGTTATTAAGAGAGCAGTTAATACTTATAATGCTATTTCTAATAACAATAGTTATGAGAAAGTTTCAAACGAATTATCTAAATTAGAATAAAATGGAAAGACTGTTATTTGCAGGTAATGTTGCATTAGCTACTACTCCCGTCACTTTAGCTGCTGTTAATGCAGCAGGTATTACAGAGGGTGCTGTTGCTCTTTACGACAACGAAGGTGCAATCATCTCGAAAGCTCTTACTAAGAACATTCCGATGTTTACCTTGTTTGTTGGTGGTGGAGCATTTGCTAATAAGAGCAAGTATACCAATATTGTATCTGATATTGATACTAGACGTTTCTCTTATGTTAAGAGTGTCTATGTTGCCGGAACTAAATTTAGTGCGGAAATTACTGTTCCTACCCCCGTAGAAGGAAAGGATTATACGTTAACTATGGCTAAAGCTCATACTGTTCTTAATGAACGTTATAAGTGGTCGGCTAGTGAGCGTGCTCGTGAAGGTGATACTGCTGCTATTATTGCTAAGAAGTTAAGTACTCAACTTAATTCTCTTGGTAAGAATGAAGGATTTACTGCTAGTGTTGTTGCTGCTAAAATTACCGTAACTGGTACTGATTATGAAGCATGGAATCTGATTGCAGGAGATTCATTGTTTGGAGTAAATATTACTACTACAAAAGCTGTAAAACCAATTAATGATGACGCTGCTCTTAAAGAATTACAGATTCGTTGTATTGGTGGTGAAGGTATTAATTCTACTAGCAATGATGCTCGTAAATTATATACTTTGCCGGAATTCTCTAATGCAGGTGGTTGGACAGTATTTACACTAACTTTCTATCCTCATCGTGACCTTCGTAGTGGTAGTACCGAAAATGTTAAGACTATTATTCATCTTGCTATTCCGACAGAAGCTGCTCAAATAGATACTCTTGAAACAATATTTGCATCTGTTAATACTCCGGCAGCAGCAGCAGCAGCAAGCGCTTAAAGAAGATATTGTAAATATAACTCGTAATAGTTTAATAAAGGGGTTGCTATTAATGTTAAAATTAGTAGTAATCCCTTTAATCATAAATAGGGATGAAGGAAATTATCGAATCTGCTCTTAATCAAGGCTTGAGTTCCTTGATAACTATTTCTATTTTCCTACTACTATATAAGTGGTTGGACAATAAGAAAAAGACTGAAAGCGAAAAGTTTGTTAGTTCTATTAGCAATACTCTTGATGAAGTATCTAAGTCATTACTACAAGTCTCAACGTTTATTACTGATATTACAAAGAATATCATAGATAAAGATAAGGACAAATGTAAGACTGCAATAGAAGATTCTATGCTCGCTTCGGCAATGAGATTGACAATGTTCGTTACTAATACTGTTATTAATAACCATATCCATACTAATAAAGATAATATACTTGCTAATATCCATAATATAGTTAATGCAGAGTTTTACAGTGTATTCTCTAGCTTAGCTTTATATAAGATTGATGGAGTAAAGGCTAGTGATAATATGAAAAAGGATTGGATGCCATCATTAGAGAAGTCTATAATAGAGATAGTGTTTAATGATAATCTTAGTAAAGAAGATAAAATATCTAGTTTTAATAATAAAATAAACTTGAAGTTTCAGTCTTACATAACTTATATAACAAATAATACATTAAAGTAATGGACATAAACTTCGATAATGTAAAAAGCAAATTGGTTGATAGAGGTGTACAAGTTGTACACCTCTCTACCATTGGATTCGTTCTTACTAATGAAGATATATGTAGATATAATGCTATGACTATTCTTAGTCACATGCAAAATGTAGAATCTAAACTTAGTGAGAAACAACAACAAAATCTAATTGCAATGTATAACGAATTAATAGTAATGCAATGAGAAAGAACGAAAATGGAATGTATACTTACTTGGATGTTCCTAGTAAGTATAATTGTGTTTATAAAAGATTGCTTATTAAGTTAAGTGACTTAGGAGTAGACATGATTAAAGATTGTACTTCTACTTGTAAAGGTATCAATCGTCAAGTCATTAATTGTTGGAATATGTTTCAATCTGCTTGTGCCGCCTATACATTAGGTTATTGGAAACAGGCAGATTTACTCATTAATTATATTAATGTTTCTTTAGCTTTGAACTGTACTGAATATACTACTGATGAGAAACCTGTATTTATGACATTTGAACTTAATATTCCTATGTCAATTACTGGTGCTCAACAGATAAAATATAATGAAGCTACATTTGTTATCGCTAATAAAGAATATGTAACTAAAGATACTCTTACTATATATCAAGTTATTAACGAAAGAGAAAATATTATAGCTTCAGGATTATCTATTGATAGTCCGGCTAAGTTTAATGAATTAACACTTAATGCTCAAGTAGGACAAGTTTATATATTTAGAGCTAGTATAGAAGGAGAAGACGGTGAAACATATTATTCTAATGACTTTATTGTCGAATGTAAGTCTATTCCTAAAATGAATGTTATGTATTATGGACATACTGATATTGCACCGCAGACATTTCAAAATATGTCTGTTAGTGATATTATGGCACTAGAAGGTAATACTCCTAGAACTATTACAGGAGATAAGAATAATACATTTACTATTCATCAAGAAAAGAAGATTCATTATCTTCTTATACCTGATACACTTATGACGCTTGTTAAAGCTGAATATGGTACTACTCTTGTTACTACTCTTTGGGACGGTTCAGACGGTGCTTATAAGACTAACAATCCTGGTGGTATTGTTGACGATATACATTATAAAGTATTCTTCTTATATTCTCCTTCTGTATTTGATGATACTATTCGTATAACCTGTAAAAACAAGTAATATGAGAAAAGGAATAAGTATAGGTCAACCTATTATTAATAACAGCGTAGATGATAACTATAACCCTCTACCTGATATTGATGCTAAGTACGGACCTTATAGCAGTGTTAAAGAAGCTCTTGAAACTCTTACTCCTGAATTACGTAGTGTTGGACTTACTATTGGTATTAAACATAATAATAGTATTAATGAATATTGGTTTAATGGCGGTATTGATAACGAACATTTGGTTATTAAACAAGCCGGTGGTGGAGATAAACCTATACAAACAGTTTATATTCAAGATACTCCGCCAGCTAATATTAATGCTCTTTGGGTAGATACTTCTGGTCTTGGAACAGCTCTTGAAGAGGATGAGAAATTAGCTTCAATAATTCAAGCAATTCAAGTTATACAAAACTACCTTGATACTATTGTACATCAGAGAGACTTAATTATAAATCCTGGTCATGTTAGTAATACCTTTACAAAGTCGGTTCTAAAAGAATACGAGCCTATTGACCCAAATACTGGACAGTTAGCTATTCATGTTGCAGCTGTTGGTGAAAGTCTCGAACCTGAAACAGACCAATATGAACCTAATACTAAAGCTGTTCGTGGTCATTATGGAACACTTAAAGAAATTCAAGATAATTTTAATGACTTCGTAGATTATGAACTTCTTATTGCTACCGACGTAAAACGTCTATATACTAAGATTAATGGAGAACCTGTTAATCTTACTGGTAGTGGTTCAGGAGGTGGAGGTAGTATAGATTATGATGCTTTAGACAAATTAGATACTATTGGATTTGTTGCACCGAACGGACAAATATATCGAGTTAAGGTAAATAACAATGGGCAATTAATAGTATATAAGAAAGAACTAGATACAGCTCAAGCTGAACCTACTGGTGGACAAGAAGACTCTGAAACTGGTTGGATATATGTAACTACATTATATCTACAAAAGCTATATATCAATTCATTATATTGTGGTGGTATTACAAGTGATGAATATAGTTATAATCCGTGCTCTCATAACTTCGTTGAACTTAGTAATCTTACAGGTAAAGATATATCTCTAAAGGGATTATCATTACAGTATGGTACAGAAGGGGGAGATTGGGAAACACTCTCTTTATGGGGGAATATCAAAGCTGGTTCGACATTCCTAATTAGAGGTGCTCAATGTTCAGTAATGAATACTAATACTACTCGTATTAAAGTTGAGACTTATGATATGGAATGGTATGCTAGTGATGGTAATCTTATTAAGTTTGATAATAAGAAAGCTAAGTTTTTCTTGACTTGGGGAACGTCACCTAGTTCTGTTGCGAATCCTTATAATAACACGACTTCCCCCATAAGGGTATCTAAAGGTTATATTGATTTGGTTGGACTACAAATACCTAATGCTGGTGATGCTGATAAAGTTGATGCTGCTGAAAATACTGCTTATGGTTATCTTAGTAGTAAGTATTTGTTTACTAAGTATTATACTATGGATAATGTTAAGCAAGCTACTAAAGCTCTTAGTGCTAGAAATAATGCTAATGATATGTACTTTGTTAACCTAGAAGCTGATGTTATTCCTAGAGTAGAATCTTATACTCCTAGAGCTAGTTTTGAGAATAAGAATATATTCTTTAATAAGACTTTATTAGATAGTACCAAACCTAATAAAGTCACTATGACTTTAGGACGTAAGGCTTGTTATACTATTAATGAAAGTAATGAGCCTAATGATGATGCTAGTAGATGTTTTAATTGGGTTTCCGTAGGTTACTATGATGAATACTTATGGTATCGTGCATACCGTAGTGATAATAGTTATACTGAATGGACTAAAGTGGAATCGTTTAAGAATGAAACTGGTGTTCGTAAATACTATAATCGTATTAGAGCTATAACTACTGACGGTACTCCGTTTACTACTCATAAGGTAATACTTACTCATCTAGGAGAACAATATGATACTCATACAAGAGACAAGAATGTCTATTATGAATATTACGTAGGTAGAGACGAAACTTATAGGAGCGATGTTCGCAGGTTTGTAGTTATGAGTGAAAATATGGAAAATGATGCTCTTAACTTTGTTCAGACTTCCGACCAACAAGGCTTTAATTGGGATGAATATAATGTGTGGAGAATAGCCGCTGACCAAATAAAGAAGGACTTTAATAGATATGAAACTAGTAACATATCTATGTGCTACTTTATGATTAATACTGGTGATATGACACAGAATGGTAATCGTATTAATGAATGGTTAGATTACGAAGCTGGTAGAGCATCTTTATATGATATTGCAGAAATGGTTACTGTTGGTAACAATGACCTTACTCCTGCTAATGTCTATGTTCTTGGTGACGGTGGAGATGATTCTAAAATCAATGCTACTAACATTCGTTTTTTCTATTGTTATGAAATGGATGAAGAAAATCCTCCTGTATTTACTGTTGAAGGAAAGGAAATATTCGTTGAATCATTATACTCATTCGATGTTGGTCATACTCATTTCTTATGTGTTAATAGTGAGATAAGTTCTAATACTGAACGAAGTGTTTATGGACTTTCTACTACCGGAGTAATGTATGACTTAATAAGACAATGGTGTGAAAGAGATGATGCAAAAGCTATTAATGCTAAAGCTAAGATAGCTTATTGTCATGAAATGCCTTTTACTATCATTACTCAAAATCTTATTAATTCATTCTATTGGGACGGTAAAGAAGATACTAGCGTAGAACGAAGCGGTAGTCGTTTGAACTTTAATACAACTAAAGTTAATGCCTATTGGTTCTCAAAGTTCTTACAGACCCATAATTACCGTTTATGTCTTGGCGGACACAAACATACGTACAGTTGCAGCTATCCCATTTTAGAGAACGAAAACAGCTCTATGAAGCCTATCATACAGGTCACTGCGGACGTTCTAAAGAAAGATTTTAATTCAGATGAATTATATACCGAAACAGCCGAAGGAGCTTTACAAGGGCAATCTTTCCCTAAATCTTGGGAGAATAATGCGAACTTTGATATGCTTAAACATTTATGCACGTTTCAACTGGTCGAGGAAATTACAGCTCCTATATATTTAATGTGTCAAGCTACGGGATATAAACATACTAGTAATAAAGAATTACCTAGTCCTAATATTCCGTGGTTAAGGTATTTCTTTCCAGCTAGTATTACTATTAATAGTAGAGACGATGTTACGGCTAAAGTTAATGCAGGTCAACGTTATCCTTTTTATATTAAGTATTTCCTTAATAAAGGTGAGGTTGATGATTCTACTTATTATTATCAAGCAACGATTACTGTCAAAAAGTTATCTAATGTATTTAATAATTCAGGTAAATACAATGTTAACATAGAAGGTCTTAATCCTAATTACAGTGTTGTTGGTGGTAATGGTGAAACTAATAATGGTAATGATATTATAAATATTAAATTTCCAAATTATAATATTGAATAATTATGGCAGATGATATTAAAAGATATAATCCTAAAACTGGTAATTGGGATATAAGTTCTTCTGGAAAAGCTACCGGTATTATTGTTGAAGACCCTCGTCTTATCGACCCTGAAGTAGCAGAAGAAGGAGTAACTGGCGAAAGTCTTAATGACGTTCTTGTTCGTCATGAACAAGAACTAAAGAAGCAAGGTGGATATATTGCTTGGCTTGCCGAACACGGTGGTGGCGGAAGCGGTGGCGGTGGAGGAGCTACCGGAGATAAAATAACACTTACTAATGGTAATATAGTAAAAGAAGGTAATACTAATTATCTTTATTCTACTGTAACTACTAATATTAAACTAGAATATCTTATTACTTCTTCTAAGAATAATAAGCGATATTTTATTACTGTTACTCTTGACGGTAATAATATTATCGAAGGTAAAGAAGCATGGACTAATACTCCTGGAACTCTTAATATTCCGCAGTTAGATAGATTCTCTGCTAACAGTAATCACTCTGTTGTAATCACAGCTAGTGATACAGAGGGATTCTCTGCTGAATCTTATTTGCTTAATATAGTAGAAGCTAGTATTAAACTTACTAGTACTATATCAGGTAATACTGCAACTGTTGGTATTGATTACTTCTTTACTTATAGTATTACTAGTAAGATTATTGGTTCAGATGTTAATCTTGTAGTCACTAATGTAACTAATGGTGCTAGTAAAACTATTGAATTAGGTAAAACTACTTCTACTGCTCCTAGACAAGTTAATGTTAACTTATGGGATTTAGGAAGTATTATTGCTGGTAGTTCTTATACCATACAGGCACAAGCATTTACTTCAATGAATGAACAAACTGTTCAATCAGATAAGGTAACAAATCGTGTAGTAGTAGAAGACGGTGTAAACCTAGTAGTACTTGTAGAAGGTATTACTAGTAAGGCAGAAGTAGATTCAGGAGTTGAAAGAACTAAGTTCTCTCAAAGCGGTAATATATCATTTGCATTCACTCCGTATCTTGCAGGAATAAGTCTTATCTATTATGCTGTTAGAATAGAACATAATGGTATTGTTAAAGATATAGGTTACTTTGATGAAGGAAACTATAATAATAACCAATATGTGCAGCGTGGTAAACAACAAGTATTTAGTTATGCTATTCCAACTGAAGGAGAAGTATTAGGTAATTGGAATATAACTCTTCGTTGTTGGTCTGAAAAAGGTGACCCTATTACTGATACTGTTTTAGCTTGTGAAGTTGTATCTAGTTCTCAAGCACTTATTGCTGACCAAAATCCTAATAATAGTAGATACGCTAGTTGGCATATTCGTCAAGAAAGTTTTCCACAAGTGTCTACTACTAAAGTTTGGACAAGTAATGAACCTTCGTTTACAGTTCCTGGTGCTATTGAACCTAGCGGTGCTACAACTGAACTAAATGTATATAATACTAATGGTGTTCTTTCAGGTTTCTTAACAAAGAATGGACAATCTATGTTACGTATATCAGGAGAAGCCTATGGTGTTATTGATGTACAACCATTTAAAGATGATATAACAACTCTTAATAACTGGTCGAGACAAGGATTTGGATTATCATGTACATTCAAGTCAGATAGACATCCTTTCTCAAATAGAACAGTCTTCTTTATAGGGGATTACAATACAGATGAGCAATTCTCGGAAGGTATTAAAATAGGTCTTGAAGATATTACTTGGTCTTATACTGACGGTAATATTAAAGAGACTATGAGTTGTAAGATACAACAAGATGTTATTAATACTGTTGATTTTATAGTTAATAAGAATCCAGGAAAGATGGTTGTTGCTATCTTTATTAATGGTATTCTTAGTACAGCTCGTGAAATAAAGAATGACTTTACTTGGAGAACTAGTTCAAAGATATATCTAGGCTGTGATATTAGTAATGCTGGACAAATTCAGAATTTTGCTGATGTTAACTTCTATGATATTAAGTTGTTCCGTGTTCCTGCAAATGATAAACAGATTGTTATCAATGCGATGAACTCAAAAGCTAGAGCAACTCTATTAGCTGACGGTAGTGTAGATTTTACAGAATACAACAGAATGAAGTTAAGAAACTTCTTTTCTACTTCTGATTCTGAACCAAACTCAACACTTTGGGATGATATTAATCAGACTTATGCTAATGTTAACTTTAATAGTCTTATCTCCGATACTACTAAAGTACTTCCAGTAGATATTATGTTGATTAACTGTGCTAATACTGGTTTTACTCGTGCTGTATTTGAGGAAATAGGTGGACAGAATAATAACTGGTATACTGGTTGTACTATGAGTTACTTTAGTCCAACTTCCGGTAAATCAAGTTCTGAATATACTACTGATGTTGCCGTCTCTAAACAAGGTACTTCTACTATGAACAACCTTATTAAGAACTTAGAAATAAGATTTGATAAGATGCTAAAAGCTGATGACGGAAGTAACCTTGATTATGAGTTATTCCAACCTAAAGAGACTTGGTTTCCTGAAAGACAGTTTACGCTTAAAGCTGACGTTGTGGATAGTGCTCATGCTAATAATGCTTCTATTGGTAAATGGATTAATGATAACTCGGATTTCTTATTCGAGAAAACTCCACCTATGGAAGAGTTAGAAGCTCACCGTCCAGTAGATACTCGTGATAGAACTGTTAAAGATAAAGTAACTATTAAACAGACACTTGAAGGTTTTCCTATTATTCTTCTTATTCAGTTTGATGGTGAGGAAACTCAAACTATGCTTGGTATATATAGTTTTAACTTAGGTCGTGGAGCTTATTATAATATGGGTTTCCGGTTTATGAAAGACTTTACTACTAAGATAAAGAACACGGCCGGAGAATATGTAGATAATAAGTTACCTGCTTTTGTTACTTCTTATCATACTTATGCTCAAGATGAAATGTTTGGAAACATAGACCAACGTAAGGTTTATTCTTATGAGTTCGGTGAAAATGCAAATATAATTGTAGACGGTAATAAGACATTACCGTTAGCTTTGTTTATGCAAGATGACTTATCTATTATAAAGCATGTAGGTGAGTTTAAATATAACGGTGGTAACTGGTTAGAACCAACCGCTCCTGTTACTGATGATAATATTTGGAGAGTACTACAAGAACTATTTAGTATCTTTGCTCAAATGACTACTTCGACAGTTAAGAAGTATATTTGGAATGAATCAGTAGGAGGATATGAAGAAACCGAAGGTGAATATCCTGCACAATCTAGTTGGTCTACTCTTGCTGCTGAACTTGATACTAAGTTCTCAATAAGAAATGCTTTTTCTTATTTATTAGTATGTGTAAAATACGGACTTGTCGATTCTCTTGGTAAGAATATGACTATTGTATGTTATGATATTAATGGAAGTAAGAAATGGTTTATTAGATTTTATGATATGGATACGGCTAATGGACTTGATAATGTTGCTCTTGAATCTGTTGCTAAAACTGCTTGGTTGGATAAATTTAGTAACAATGATAAGAATGATGTTAATTCATTAGTTATTACTAAGAATGCTGCTGACGGTGGATATGATACTTATAGTTCTCGTATGTGGGATGTATTAAGAGATACTGTATTTGCTAATACTGGTGTATATGATAATTCTCTTGAAGGACTTTGGGATTTATGGAGAAACAACGATAATATATGCAAAGATATTAATAATTATGTAGATAATTACTTTGCAGCTCAAACAGCAAATTGTGGTGAACTTCTATTTAATTATGACTATAATGTTAAGTATCTTACAGCTTACGTTGGTGAAGCTGGTGGTGAAGCGTCTTATGCTAATATAGAGTTCTTACATGGTACTCGTGTTGAATATGTTCGTGACTGGTTAAAGAAACGCGTTTGGTTCTTTGACGGAGTGTTTAAATACAGTAATGCTGCAAATATTCAACCTTATAATAATAAAGGAACGTTTTCGGCAGGCGGTGCAGAAGCAACTAATCCTAAGCTGGTTGTTACTTCCAATTGTCCGGCTATATTTGTAGTTAACATTGGTAATACTACTGATACTAGATATTTCTTAGAAGAAGGCAAACCTACTGAAATTAGATTATCTCCTATTAGTTCTTTCAATACACAAGTTACTATCAATAATACTCCTCAAATTAACGATATAGAAGGATTAGGTGGAATGAGATTCCAAAGATTCATGTCTAGTATGAAACTTCCTAGTTTCTCTAAACTAGATTTATCGTCTGTCGATACTCTTAGTGATTCTCCTATTCCATTTGAAACAGTATTCGTTAATGACGAAGATTTCTCTGATGTTAGACATATTGATTTAAGTAATACTAAGTTTTGGAGCGGTAATGCTGGACAAGGTACATTTACAGTTAATATAGAAAAGTATATTAAGTTGAAAGATTTGAATATATCTAGTTCTATTGTAACTTCTATATCTTTACCTAATGCTTCTCTTTCTTCTTTGAATATTACTAATTCAACAGTTGAAGGTATTAGTCTTGTTAATCAACCGTTCTTGGAATCATTAGATTTCTCCGGTTGTAGGAGATTAAAAACAGTTACTATTGATTCTTGTGATAAGATTACTGAATTGAATCTTAGTAATCTAGGAGACTTACATACTATTAAGATTACTTCATGTCCTAACTTAAAATCTATTGTATGTACAAATAATGGTAACTTAACTACATTCAATGTATCTAATTGTAATAATGTCGAAACAATTAATATATCGTCATGTACAAACAGAAATCTTATTGTTTATATTGTAGGTGCTCCTAATATTAAGACACTTGATATGTCTAATACTAATACAGCTAACGATATTCAAGCCGCATCTGAACTTCCTAAACTTAGGACATTGAATATAACTAATAGTCAAGTTGAAGCTATACAATACGGTAATGCTGCAATTCCTACTTATAATGGTAATAAGATATTTGATGTTAGTCAATTAATCGACTTACAATTCAGTGTTCAAAACGCCAAAGGTGTACATTACTTTAAGTTTAATAATAATAAGGAACATCCTTTCAATGTAGGTTCTGCGTTCTTTGTTGGCTGTTCTAACTTAAAGAGAGTATTTGGACATATTAGTCTTAATGGTAATGGTGTATTCAATCAATGTTCTAAGTTCTATATTCACGAACCTAAAGAAAAGGTAGAAGGTATTACTCCTGATTATAATGGCGAATGGTTTGGTCCAGATACTAATACTGAACAAGGTTCTGTTGATTGGAGAAATAATACTAATTTATCTACTAACTTTAGTATTGGCACTACTGATGGTAACGTTATGTTTAGAGGTACTAATTGTAGTATATATGACGTTTATTATTTCTTATATAAATGTGATAACGTTACGACTCTTAGTAGTTGTTTTGATAGTGTTACAAATATTAAGTGGGATTTGTTAGATAGTCCTCGTAGAACTATGTTCAATCACTGTACTAAAGTTGTTAATATGAATTCTATATTTTTGAGATTACCTACTCAGAATTTTAAAATATTTACCAGTACTTATGAAAATGGTTCTACTGAACATAATGGTTTATTTAGTCCTCTTATTAGTTTAAAATTTATAGACAATGCTTTTAATTTTGGTGGAACTAAATATACTGATTCTACTTTCTTAGGTAAGTTTAAAGGAAATGTAGATTCCAAGTTAACTGGATTAAACAATATTATTTCAAACATTAAATTTGTAAATAATATTAATAGTTCTCCTAATGATGAAACTATTGCAAATAATTTACTTGCCGCTAATTCAGGAAATTTACTTGTACGATTACCTGAACTAGAATATATAACTAATATGTTTAATGGGTCTAATATTTACTTTAATCAAACAACTGATGAAGATGTGGAAGACGGAGTAATGTATTGTCCCTTATTCTATAAAAACACTAAATTAAAATATATACAAGATTCATTTAAAGAACTTATTAAATCTAATGGTTCTTTATATAATATATTTGGTGGTACTGTTAAGAATAAGGTTAATCTTAGATTTCCTACTGCTTTATACGGTATCTATAATTCGTTCTCTATTGGAGATAATTCTACTATTACATTTCCTATTCATAATTCGATGTTTAGTAGATTGAAGAACTCATTGAAGTATATAACAGGACAGCAAGCTATTAATCAGTCTACGTTAGGATGTTTTCAAGGTTTTACTAAAAAGTTTATTAAAGAAGAAGATGAAGTATTCCCATACGATGTATTTACTAATTGTAGTGCTATTGTTGAAATACCTGGATTTTTCTCTAAACTAATTCTTCCTGCAAATAGTGTAATTGAGCTTCCTCTTAATTCATTTAAGACTAATTATAATCTTACTAATATATCATATCTATATTATGATATGAAGAATTGTAAGTACTCGCTTACTGGTAAAGGCTTCTCTAATTGTAAACTAGTTAATGTTCATAGATGTTTCTCTGAAATAGAAACTAGCTTCGTTAAGAAAGGTTTTATTCCTTATGGACTATTCTATATGGAACAAACTTCTAATGTTAGCTATAAAGGTTGGAATGAAGTAGATGCAGCTAATCAGAATGTTACAGAGAACTATGGTATAGATAGTGACGGTAATTGGATTGAAAGTGCTGAAATGCCAGTAGAGATTACTTATAGTAAACAACGAACTCTTCCTAGAAAGACAATAGTTAATATGTCTTATTGTTTAGAAAGATTTCAAAGTACAGAAGCACAAGGTTATACTATGAATTATGGTAATCTTACTCCTAGTAATTACGGAGATATAATAGTCCCTAATGAAAAGTATAATCCACTTAAGTATATTCTTAATCCAAATTATGACCCTAGAGAATGGTTAGATGACGAACATACTATGCCTAACTACAATAGAGATATTCATAGAGTTATCTTGAATAAAGATTTCGATAAGTATGAACTTGCTTGGAATGAATATTGTGTTGATGGTCTTAGTGGATTAGAAGATATAGTTAGAGACAGTGCTCTTTATAGTGCAATTAGTACAGGAAGTATTAATTGTTCTCCTGTTATACCTAATAGATTTAAAGATAACGCTGGTTCTTTTGCTCCACCTTCTAATGCTAATGCTAATAAGAAAGTACTTAACTATATATGTTCTCCTGACTTATTCTATTATTGCACTAATGGCAATAATATGCAAGTAAATGGAGTGTTCTTTGGTAGTGGTAGAGTTAATGGAATAGTTGGATATAATTATTTTGATTATGGACTAAGAGGACGTATTCCGCCACATTTATTCTATCCTATTAGTAACGCTACTGATTTGTCTTATACATTCTATCGTATGCCATTATTAAACCCATATAAATGGAATGTTACTAATGGAAAAGACGGAGAGTTCTATTCGGCAGATACGTTCTCTAAGTTAACTAAGTTAATATCATTATCTAATATGTTCTACTTTTGTATTATTCCTGCACATATTAACTTACCTATTGATTCTTTTGTAAACTGTATACAGTTACAAGACATATCTTCGATGTTCTTATCTGCACAGTTTGAATCAACATCTGAAATGGGACAACAAGTAGACGGAAACTTATTTAATAAGAATGTTAATCTTAGAAATATTAGTTATGCTTTTGCTAGTGGACAAACCGTAGGAGATTGGTCAGATAGAAGTCCTAAAAAAATAAATTCTACATTATTCAATGTTGATAAACATAAAAGACTTACTAATGTGACTGGTCTATTCTATAATGCTGTTTCTACTGTTGGTAGTGTTCCGGAATTTTGGAATTGGCTTAATACTTTAAGTGCTTCTAATAGAGCTAATGTGTTTTATAAAATGAAGAAGTCTAATATTAGTAATTCTGCAAGTATTCCTACTGATTGGGCTAATGGAATGACAGATTAAAAAGTTAATAATAGTATTGTGTAATTAAACAAAATTTAGTTTCTTGTAGCATCCCCCATAAAGGAGTTGCGATAAGTTCACCACACCTCTTTATAGGGGAAGGTTGCAAAGAGTAATTAATAATCATTTAAAAGTAATTATCATGGATAATCGTATTTATAACAGAGCTAATTCAGCTAACAGTTTACAAATATCTATAATGGGTAAAGTTGAAGCTGTTGCAGAGTTTTCTATTCCTAATGGAATGGGTGGTAAAGAACCGTTCTTATTAAAGAACATTACAGAAGACCCAATAACAGTTGAAGTAGTTCTTGCAGGTATGAAAAAACCTATTACTACTGTTCTTTATTCCGGTTGGAATGTTGAGTTAGTTAAACAGGTTAATAACGCACAAGCTGATACATTACAATATGGGTACTAATACTAGTATAGGTATAGGTATCGGTATTCCTTTTAAGAATAATGCTCTTGGTGGAGATAGACCGTATCTTCCACCAGAGCTTAAAGCTAGACTTATTGGAGTTTGGGATAATTACGGTAAAAAGAATACTGATGCTGATAGGAATATTATTAAGAATAAGATTCATAATGCAGGTGGAGATTTAGAGATTCTAAATAGTGCTTATAGATTAAATAGTGGATTTGGTGAATATAGTAATGATTTCCAAGAATATACATATAGCGAGAATGTAGTAGTTAAAGATAATACTAATGCTATATTTAATAGTAGAGGAAAGTTATTAGTTCCGTATTCGTATCTAACTAAAGATATCCCTTCATTTAAAATAAAAGTCAGTGGATTAAGTAACACTTATCATTTTCGTTATTATTATAGAGACAGTAACGGTGTTCAACATTCTGTTGATATGGCTAAAGATGGTAACTATGAGTTACCTATTTGTTATAATGTGCAGAGTAGTTCAGATGGTACTAGTTGCGGTTTTACTAACTATGGTAGTGATATAGTAAGTGTTGAAATATTACCTGAATACGAAGGTGCTTTCGTTACTGACGGAGTAAACGACATGATTATTAGTCAAAAGACTCTTCAAGAAATGGGAGTTACTAAAGACTTTACTATCGTTAGTATGATTCATCAAATAACTTTGAGAGGTGCTACGGCTGCTGCATTAACTAATTATATTAGACCTATAGGATATGAATATGTAAGAAATCATGTTGCCAATATTGGTAAGACTGGAATATATGGATATGTAGTATATGATGTTAATCATTCTAGTGCTGGCAATAGTTATATAATAAATACTATATTAGGAGATAAAAACGATTATTCTATAGATATAATCGGTAATTTATCGCAAGGAAAATTTAGTGTACAAGGATATATAAATGGTGAAGATAATGTAGTTGAAACATCAAGAGTAGCTCATTATTGGACGTTTGCATTACTAGGTAAAGCTACCGAAGACGATATTAATCTTATTATTGGTTACTTTAACTTAGATAGAACGCTTAAAGCTGATATATATTGTAATATAGAAAAACAAGGTCTTACTAACGAGAATCATGTAGAGTTTAATGATAAACTTATTGATTACAGTGGTAATGGTCGAGACTTGCAGTTATTTAATATTGGCTGGAAAGGAGAAAGTGGTATTGGAAGATATACAGAAGAATTTAAGAATAATTATTGGTTTATTCAATTTTCACAAACAGGAGTTATTAAAGACGGTAACTCTATTAAAGTTGTAGGAAAGTTATCTAATGCTTATCTTCTTTATCATATTCGAGAAGTAAGTACAAATGCTTTTAAAGTAAAAATAACAGGAATAAAAGATAAAATAAGATATTCTTATATATTATCAGGTAAAGAAAATAATGTTTATTTTTCAGTAGATGGAATATATGATATACCTGCAAGTGAATCTATTGAAGAAAATAAAACTAGTTGCGGATTTTATATTAATGATGCGTCTGTCGCTCTTGATTGGATAGGATTAACTATTGAAATCATTCCTTCTAATAAAGGTGCTCTCTGCCTTGACGGAATAAATGATTTTGGTAAAGTTATCAATATGCCTATTTATAAAGATTATACTTTCATTATAGATAGAGAAATACTAAGTATTGACAATATTGGAATTATTGCTTCTAAATCTGAGAGTGCAGAAGATGCAACTAAACAAGGAGCTTTTATTTTTGAATATTTAACTGCTCCTAATGTTATAAATACTTGGAGTTATTATAAAAACAATACCAATATTGCTAATACTGATTTTATTAGAGGTATAAGTTATCAATCTAAGTATAATTACAATGGTAAAGATTTAATTATTGGAACATCTAAAGATAGTGATAAATTATATTTAGGTACTATAAGAGATAATAGTGATAAATACGGTAATATAGCTATCTATTTTCTTATGTCCTTCCCTTATTCTATGAATAAGTTCTTAATTGAACGCCAATTAAAGAAATATAAGGCAGGAACTCTATATAAAGACATGGTTGAATTTAGACCTGTTATTAAGAGTAATATAGATATTAAGAATATAGTCTATTTAGATAAAGATTCAAATGTAGTAAAAGTAGGAGATTATATTTCAATAGGAAGTAATATTAAAACTAGTATTACTGTTCTTGACGGTTATAAAATATCCAAAGTTTCTTCTACTGCCTTTAATAATATCACTATTGAAAAGTCTAATACAGATTTTATCTATGATGTAATCTTCTATGGTATTAAGAAGTCTCCTCAAAAGATAAATTTAGTTATTGAACAAGATAGTGATTATGTTCAATGGAATCCTAATATTAAAGCTAACGTATCTAAATATTCAGTTACTGCAAATATTAGGAATGACGGTACAATATTGAAACTAGTAAATGGACAATTTTATTCTACTTCTATTACAGGTAATCTAGTATTGGATATTGTTCCTCATTATAAAGATTCAGATGAAGTAACTAATGTTGTTATTGATGGAAAATCTTATACTCCTACTAAAGATTCAAGTGGTAATTATTATAGATTAGAAATACCTTTAGTATTTCCAAAAGAGATAAATATTACTATTCAAGAATATATTAGATACGAAGACATTGTACAGCCATATCCTGTTTTATTAAGATTCAAAGATGAGAATAATAATGAAATATCTTGGGGAGACAAAATTAAACTAGGTTCTAGTATTATTAGAATAGGTTCATTTAATGATTGTAATCTTCTTAAAGATATTTATACTGTTAGTAATGCTAAACTTAATGGAAGTCCTTTGCCTAGTACTCCACATGTTGTTGAACGACAAATGGTATTTACTTGTACGGCTACTTGGATTTTTGATAACAATGAACCTAAATGTATTTTATCTCCTGATAGATTACAAATTCCAAATAGTTCATATAGAATACTGAAACATATCCCTGATATATCCGGTCACGGTAATCATGGTAAGATAAACAATTCTGCTTATGAAGGAATGAGTGGGATGAATGGTTATCCTGTTGTGTTCGGCGCTAATAAGACTTGGAAAAGTATTGTTGCTAATAATGGCACTCCATGGAATTATAAATTAACTCCTACTTCTATTAATATTTATAAATCAGACCCTATTGGAAGTTTTTTTATAAGAACTTATATAATACTTAATGGAGTTATTAATTCTATTACAATACCAGAATTTAAAATTAAAGTAAGTAATTTAAAAGATGAAGAAATTGTACAATATCATTATGTATCTAATGATAATAATTCAATTGTTAGTTCTGTATCCATAAGAACAAATGGAATACATATTTTACCTGCTAGCGTACCTATTGTTACAGAAGATGTTAGTGCCAATAAATCCATAGGATTTACATTTAAATTAAATGATAATATTAATGAAGATGGAGTAACTATAGAAATTCTTCCTAAATACGAAGGTTCATTCTGTCTTGATGGCGTAGACGACTTTGTTACTATTCCAACTTTAGTTACCAAGCAGTCTTTAATTAAATGTAATTGGACTACTCAAAATTATAACAAGTTCTTAGTAGATTATCGTAAAGACAATGCTTCTAATGGTTATTCTACGAATAAAACAGGTAGTACAGATACACAATTAGCTTATAATGGAAGAGTTACTTATATAAATGGAATATTAAATAAAAATTTAATTCCAGATGATAATTTAAAAGAAATTACTCATTGTGCTACTATTCAGTATCCTAATAATGTTGAATCTGAAACCACAATAGCATCTGCTTTTGACTTAAGAGGTTATATGCAAATGGCTCTTCATACTTATATAGCATTTTCTGAATTTTCAACTGAAGAAAAAATTAAAGAGTTAAATGAATACGTAGGAACAGAAGGTAATATTGTAGAATGGAATCCAACTATTACTAGTAATATTCCTTATAAGGATATATCTACTTATATTACAACTGACGGAACTACAGACCTCTCTCCTAAAGTTGGAAATCTTTATAAGAAAGGTGACAAACTTACAATAGGTATTAAGCCTGTTAAGGATTTAGATGAAGTAGGAACTGTTACTGTAAATGGAGTTGAAGTTAAACATTCTAGCTTAACAGAGTTAGGTTATTATATTTACAATACTGTATTGGACAGCACTCAAATTATAGATATAACTATTGATGAGTATATCAAATATGAGGATATTGTTCAACCATTCCCGACAGTATTTAGATTATTAGATACAACTAATAATCATGAATATACTTATGGAGATAAATTAAAAGTTGGCAGTAAAGTTAAATTTGCTAGTTTCTCCAATTTACTTCCAGAATTATATCAACCAAATGGAGCAGGTCAATATAATGGTGTGACTTGTGTTTCTGGAACTGTTATAACTGTTGAGAAACAAATGGTATTTAGTTGGAGTGCTTCTTTTACTTATCTCAAAACTAATGCTCCAAAATGTATATTCTCTCCAAGTAAATTAAGGATGCCTAATGAGTCTTATAGATATTTAGGTTACATTCCAGATATTTCTGGTAATGGAAATAATGGAGTCTTTAATAACTTTGCATTTAGTAAAATGTCCGGAGTCAATGGGTATTTAGAAGATTTTACTACTTTGCGAGACTATGGAATTAAAGGTATAGTAAGAACTGATAGCAAAATATATCTCGATGAATCTTTTGATTATGACAAAGGATTTTGGCTAGGATATACCAACGTTCCTTCTCCAGCTTATAAGGTTAAAATATCCGGAATACCTGAAACTGGTATGCTTACATATACAGGAGGTGTTTGGCTAAATCTTACAAATGGAATAAATGAGTTACCTGCTAGAACCAATACAGCGGAAAATCATGGATTTGTTGTTCAGAGTCCTAACCTTGATTGGTCTAATTTAGTTATCGAGCAAATTCCTGAATATGAAGGTTCTATATGTTTTGACGGAGTCGATGATTATATCACTATCCCTACATTAAGTAAAGGAGGGAAACAAGTACTAATGAAGGTTAATTGGCAAAAGCAAGATACTATGCTTTATAATCAAAATCCAGGTCAGGATAATTTTGCTATATTTACAAATGATTATAATAATAATAACTTAGTCGTTGCTTATGCTTCAAGGAATAATGGTAATACTTATATTGATGGTGTAGTAAACAATAATATCTTAGCTACGCAATTAAAAGGCATAACTCATAATATTGTTGCTACTAATAATAATATAGATGCTACTATTACTCCAATCATAGGTTCTAATAAAAACCATGATAACTTCTTTACTCAAATGGCCCTCTATGACTTCATGCTCTTCGATGAAATCTCAACAGACGATAAGATTAAAGAGTTGAACACTTATATTGGTATAACTCCTAAAGTTACGTTACCTAATTACTATTGGGATAATTATGGTAAAAAGAACACTGATGCAAAAAGAGGCTATATTGACGAACAAGTATCACTACAAAAGACTGGTACTAGTGTTAATCCTCTTGAAAACTTCAATATTAGTTACGAAGGTATGTCGGGTTATAATGGTTATCCAGTAGTGTTCGGTGCTAACAAGACTTGGGAAACTTCTAATGCAGTAGATTATATTTATGATATTAATAGTACTATTGTTCATATAACTAATGTTAAACATGCGGCTAATGGTTTATTATATAGTTATGTTAAGAGAGACGGAGCGTTAGCTAATATAAAAGAGATACCTGCTTTTAGAGTTACTGTTAAAGGTCTTGAAGAAAATAGTAAACTTGTTTACAAATATTTAGCTACGGAAAATGCAACAAAAGAATCAATAGTATATTTAGGCAATGGTACTCATAAATTACCTAAATCGTTTGTTCCAACAGACGCATTATTAGATTTAACTACTAATTCTTGGATAGGATTTGCAATAACTCCTATGATAGAAGGTGAACTAGTTTTTGATTGTGATATTACTATCGAAATTCTTCCTGAATACGAGAACGGTCTAGTTTATGACGGAGTATCTGACTTTACTGATAATAAGAATATTCCTATATTTACAGATTTTACTGCTATTATAAAAAGAGTTGATTTAGATGCTAAGAATGATAATTCTACTGTAATGTTTAAAGGAAATAAAATCTATGAAAGTAGTATTGGAAACGGTTTTATTTTAGATTATTGTTATAATAGTAAGAATTATGTTTATAGTTACGGTAAATTAAATCAGATAGAACGAGATGATTCTAAGATTATTTATTTAACTCCTAAAAGTTATAATGGTAATCCTATTATAAAAGGTGAAAATGAAGATAATCTAGGATTAGTACTTGGTAAATATTGGAAAGGAATAATCTATAAAACAATTCTATATTCCAAAACTATCTCGTTACTAGAAATTAACTTCCTAAAGAACTTAATGGAGAAAGATGAGATAATCGATATTAATCATCCTATATTTATTTCTAATACAGAAAATGAAAGTAACACCTCACAAGATACTTAAATTAGTTTATATACTAATTGGTATATTTTTAGTATTAACATATACACTAAGTTTAATATTTAATATTTAAAGATTATGATTGATTACATTGTATTTCCTGTTGCTGATATAGATGAAGAGAAGTCAGCAAAGATTGATGAACTTAATTTAGTTCCTCGTAGTAATGTTAGTAAAGACAAAGTATTGATGAAGTGCCAACATTATAAAGAAGTGTTTCCTGAAAAAGTAACTAGAACAGTTACTACTGATGAAGAAGGATTGGAAATTATTAGTATTGAATATCCTTATGAAACTTATTCTAATGAAGCACTTGCTACTTTATTGTCAAGTCCTGAATGGAATCCTAAAGAAGATGAGGTAATAGAAGATTCCCCCATAGAGGAGTGACATCACTTTTATTGCTTAATTCTAAGCCCTGCTTATAACAAGTAGGGCTTTTATTTTGTTCATACAATACCTAACTTTTAATAAAATTATTTTAATGATTTCCTTGCTCGTGGCGGTCGTGGAAGAGGCGGTCGTGGCGGACGTGGAAGAGGGATGATGAATCGTATTGGATATAGGACTTACGACAACTACGATAGAGATGAGCACAGAGGTTACGACGAACGTCATAGATTCGATGAACATAAAGGATATGACGATGATGAACGTATGCTTCTTATGCGAATGCTCGGAGTAGGTGAAGACGAACGTTATGAATATGGTGATGAACACTTCAATAAACAGGAAGCTAAGCAAACTGTTGATGAGATGTACCATGTCAAAGACGGTAAGAAATATATCGGTGAAAAATACGATATGCAAAAAGCCCACGAAGTTTGTAATAAATTCAAAGATAAACTAGAAGAAGATATAGAAGTTGCTGATGTATATGTAGCTATTAATGCTCAATATCACGACTACTGTAAGTTATTCGAGAAGTGGTTCGGTAAAGGAAACTTTGACGATATGATATTCGAGAGTGCTATCGACTTTTGGTTTGATGACGTTGATTTTGGAGAAGATAAACTCTGGAAGTATTTCAACGAGTTGAAGTAATACAAGTTCTGTTATATTCCTAAAGAGAGATTACTAAATAATAGTAGTCTCTCTTTTCTTTTTAAAATAAAGTTTTATATTTACCGTGTAATATAAAACTTAATGCTTATGGGAATCTTAATGAAAGTGTTGTTTGTTGCTGTAATAGCCATTACTATTATAGCATTTGTATGGAAAGAAGCTACTAGTGTTCTTCCTGCAAAAGTTGTTACCTACATAAGAGTAGGAGGTGTGTTGTTAACTGTTATTCTTGGTACTTTGTTATTCTTGCTGTAATATGGACTTCGGGAATATACTTAGTGAGATTCTACGTACTACGGCTACTAGTTTTGATTTTGCGTTTGTAATCTGTGTAAATGTACTAGCGTATCTAGTAATTAAACTAGTTGACAAACTTAATGGAGATAAAGTAGTAAGTACTTGGAATAAAAGAGTAATAACTCTAGTATGTGCTTTAATAATGGGAGTAATATACTTCTCATTAAAGCTAGGAGATGTTAAGGTAGTACTTAATTCTATTATTCTTAGTTTTATCTTTTGGAGTTGGATTCTAAAGCCAATATTTGCCTTCTTCAAGATAGACTATAAGAAGTTTATAATAGAAGATGATGAACCTAATCAATATCCAAAGTAAGTACTATTAGTAAGATTAACAAGTGAGAGTCGACTAGAGATAGTCGGCTCTTTCAGTATACACTCCTTTATGGGGGAATAAAAAGTATGTCCCACCTTCCTACGCTTTCATAGAAGCTCACCATAGGACTTTAGTACCTTTCCTTAACTTACTATTATCCGACAGTATTGCGTGCCACCACGGGTCTTAAAATGTGTCACTTGTATAAAAATGTTTACAACGCGAATGTCTGTAAGCTAGCTAGCAAGCTAGATAGAAGTGCTGAATTAAAATTATTAGTAAAAGTCTTGTCGATACCAATATAATAACTATATTTGTTATAATACTAATTCAAAATAATAGTGATATGAGTTCGTTAAATCAAATTGTATCTGAAATAGCTCATGCTATTCATCAGCCGAATAACTTTACTACGAGACGTACTATTCGTAGTGCAGTTATTCATACGTTCAATGAACAGATACGTCAGACTTATCAACGTCACGCTAATGTCGATAAGATATTAATGCAAAGATACAGGATAAGTCTAATTAATGTTCCTGACGGAGATATATTCCAAACTCTTGTTAGTACTAAGTATAAAGTTAAGAGAAGTAAGAATAGAGTTCCTAGACCAGTTCGTCTTGATAACAATTTACCATTTGTTAGTGTTCGTACTGTTGGATATGATAATATGGCTATTCCATTTATTAAGGAAGCAAATGCTCAATTTTATAAAGCTCTTCCAGGAATGTGTACCAGTTTAAGTTATGATTATATCAATGGTTATTTATATGTTAATAGTAATGGTAATCCACTTATTGAACCATTAGGTCATATTATCATTGAATCTCCATTTGAGATACCTACTGAAATTCCAATTGAAACTAATGAAAAAATGGAATCAAGTATTGATAATGATGATGAATTTATTATTCCTGAAGATATGGTAGAACGTATTAAAGATGTAATCTATAAACGTAATCTACTTAATGTCGAGAGAGTAACTAATGAAGTTCCAGTTAAAGATGATATAAACCAACAACAGATAGAAGTATGAAAGTAAATGCAATAGATAGATATGACATAAATAATATGTATACACATTTTATAGAAACAAGTGAAGAGGAGTACGACCTTGTGTCTCACAATATAGTCAGATATAAATCTTTGCTTTATCGAATTAAATACTCTATTGAACAAAATAGAAATGCTGTTGAAGCCATATTTGATGTATGTGTATATAACTACTGGGAATGGAATACAGATGAGTTAGATACTAATCAAAAAATGGAGAAAGCCATAGATGAGAAGTATGTTAAGTTTACGGATGTAAAACAATTAAGATATGGTAATCTTTACCGTAATCTAAAGCAATACTTTAGAGTGCTTCGTAAGATAAAAGATTGTGAGATAAGACAAGATGTATTAAAGAAGCGTAAGTTAATTACAAGAGAACAATACAAAAAGTATTGTTACCTGTTCTTTGGAGAAATAGGAAGGCAAGTATTGAGAGGAAAGATTTATAAGTTTGAGAAGAAAATAGGTTGCCTTATTATAGAAAGAGTAAAAAGAACTGAATCACATATTACTGCTGACGGTAAAGTTATTAAGCATAGAAAACGTATTAACTTTGTAGAAACTAGAAGAAATAAAGAAGAACTTATTATTAAAGGACTTACGCCTTATAATAAAAAGAAACATCTTGAAGCTATTGCAAAAGGAGAGGAATATGACGGTGTTAAATATATATCTTATAATAATTCGGATTGGTCTTGTAGAGTTATTATGATTGACGGTGCAGTTAAGAATAGGACAGTATTTAAGTTTTGTGGTATAAATAATCACATGAATGTTACAAATGCTGAACTACTTGCAAAATGTCATAGTGTAGAAGATATAATAAATCTTGATACTGATATTAACAATCGTGTCTCTCTTATTTCTAAGTTTGACCCAAGTTATACTCAAAAATATATTAGAAACAATGAACAAAAACCTATCTTCAATAGAAACTATTATCGCAAGACTTGATAATGATTTCAATATTATGAGTAGCGATTATATACCTAGAGTTGGTGCTTGGTGTATAGATGCTATGAATGAAATGGGTATTCTTCAATATGAAGAAAAGGAAACTACTATTGAAGTTGTTGATAGAGTTGCTTATTTCCCATGTTGTATGAACGCATTTAAAGTGTATGCAGACGGGTGTGAGGTTTCCCCCATAAAGAAAGGAAACTGTGGTTGCTCTTCAGGTACTACTGAATACTTCACTCAAGACCGAGAGAAATCTAGGGAACGAGAAAGTAAGCGTACTGTTGAAGTAGACCCTGAAAGCTATGAAGGACGTAATTACGTTTATCTTCGTGACGCTAATGCTATTCAATTAAACTTTGATACAGATGTTGTTAAAGTATCCTATCTTACAGTTAAGACTGTATATAGTGATACTTTTCATTGTAATATTCCTGTTATACCTGATAACGGAAAACTTATCGAAGCTCTTGAATGGTTTTGTATGTGGAAGTTACTAAGTAGAGGACTTAAACATCAAGTATATTCTCTACAAGGTGCCATGCCAGTTAATCCATATTTATTATGGAGAGATTCTCGTGACAGAGCAAGAGCTTCTGTTATTAATGAAAATCAAGATGCTAATTCTCATAAAGGTTGGGCATCATTCTTTTATAATGCAACATTTAGACCTAGAGACTAATGGAGATAGTTAAAGAGTTAAACAAAGACGGAGGTTACGAATCCATTAAGAATGGTTCAATGACCCATGCTGTTAATGCTATGGTTTCTCGTGACGGTAATTCTATTCAGAACGAACAGTCAATCGAGACAATTATAACATTAAGTGAAAATGAAGAGATAGTTGGTGTTATCTCTTGCTCTGATGAAATAGTTATCTTTACTAATAATAGTAAGATTAGAAGATATAAAGAATCTACTAAAGCTATTACGGAAGTTACCACTAATTGGAATTATCAAGGCGGTAAAGTTATAGGTACATATACCTATAATGTAAATAATGAATTAATTGTTGCTATTACTGAACTTAATTCTGATAAAGAAGTTCCATTAAAGATAATTAATCTTAATAAACCTAATTACCTAGAAGGTGGAAGCGATATTAAATATACGTTAGTTCCTAATATCCCTAAGACTAATCTTAATAACTCCAAGTTAGTATCAGGTAGTGCTATCTATAAAGGAATATATAATTTCTTTATTAGATATAAAGAAGGAAGCGATTATACTGGTTGGTTTCCTATTGGAACTCCTGTATTAGTATGGGATAAAGGAAATCAAACTACTATCGAAGATAATAGTTTTGGTTATGACGACAGTAGCGGTAATCTCCCTGTTAACTATAAGATAGGAAACTTTACTTTTAAAGAAGATACTAATCTAAATACTGAAAAGGTAAACTTAAATATCGAACTAGGGTTACAAATAGATAATTCAGGTCTTAATTATACAGCTTATCAAATAGGTTATATAATTAATACTCAAAAGGGAGATACTAAAGTATATAATACTTCTGATATAGATATTAAAACTAGTAGAATCACGATAGACGATGTTTATAACGAAACATTTAGTCTAGATGATATTACTAGTTCTTTCTTTAATTTATATAATGTAAAAACCTTATGTAACTATAACAATAGATTGTATGTAGCTAACTATAAGGAAGAAAACATTAATAGTCTTGTAAGTTCTATTGATACTAGTAATATACAAGTTCGAGTTAAAGATTTTATCGGAAATAAATCTATAATGAGACGTAGTGTTACTAGAGCTGCAACTTCGTCAATAGTTAATAATCCTAGAACATTTGATATTAGCAAAGGATATATAGTAACTATTAAAGGACGTGCTTATGGTGACGGTAGTGAATATAAAGAAGTTACTAGAAAGTTCTTTCTTACTCGTATTGGTAAGAATAGTTATGGTACTTATTGTTTAATGATTTCATCTCAAGACTTTATTAGAGCTTTCTATAAAGATAGTGGTTACGATAGTCATTCTACTCCATTCTACGTTTCTTATCAAAATACAGATAATCTATATGAAGCTGCTACTGCCGTAGTTGTTAAACCCGATGATAAAGATTGGTATATACTAGAATTTAGTAGATACGGAAGTACTTACTATGATGAGATATATCCTGATAAATATTCTAGTATAGTAAATTTAGGATTTGTAAGTCATCCTTATGTAAGATATGGACGTACTAATGATTTGTTTACTAGCACTCCTTATAGTGCTCCTAATATTCAAAGAGAGTTTAATACTGACTTTAAAGTAGTATCAATTGAAGAATTTGACTTAAATATAGATACTAGAGAAATTATCGAACCTATGTGGTTTTACTTAGGAGATGTTACTATTGGGGAAGAAACATATAAATTAAAATACGACCGTTATAATCCTGTTGACTTTTATTATAAAATATACGATATGTCTGCTGGAAGTCCTGTTGATAAAGGAATGAAATTTAGACGTTCTTTTCAAACAGCTTATGTGGACTATGGAGGAGTATTAGATATTATTAAAGCTAAGTTTCCTAATTCAACTATATATACTATTGATGAATATGAAACAATTAATCCTACGGGAGCAATAAATGATGTTAAGACACAAGCTGAAGGAGGATTAACCGAAGAAGATAAACTTAGAATTGCATATGATGTATCTAAGAATAAGTTTATGTTTGCTACTAAATATAGTAGATTAGGCGATAGTTATTGGCATCGTAGAGAAGATGCTATTTTAATTGTTAATAGTGAAGGTGAAACTAGTAGACATACAATAAATGAATTATTTCCTAACCTATCTGTTAATTTCAATAATGAAAATAAGTCTACACAAGACTTAATAAATGAAATTGAAGGAATACATGAAACAGTATATAAATGGAAAGTAGATAGAGAACCAACAGATGATGATTTCGATATTAATGAAAGTTATACTGTTGATTTTAATACTATAAGTAGTCTTAGTGCTGATTTAGGTTCTACTAAAACATTTACTGACTTAAAAGCCTATCCTATTGGTTATATTAAAGAAACAGTAGAAGAAGGTAATCAAACTATTATAACTGCTGAAAAAGAGTTCATGATAGTTATTCCATTTATAAATTATCTGAGAACTGTTTCTAGTTATGATTACACAGGTAATGAAGGTTATACTATTTATGATAGAATAAGTGTTGAAAGTACTAAAGTCTATGAAGGAGTATTAGGTGACTTATATATTTGTTTCCAAAAAAATAAGAAGTTCAATCTTGACGGAATTAGTAATTATGACGGTTTACTTCTTGATATTCCTACTTTTGGTAAAGACAATGTATTAGCAATAAGCGAAGGTGGTATTCGTTCTAGTGGTAGCGAGTTCCTTGAACTGCATAATAATGATAAGTATAAAGAACTTCGTGTTAGTGGTCCTGAAGGAGGTTATATTACTTATGCTTTCGGATTTGCTTCTCCTAAGATATTGGATAGTGAAACTAAACCTGAAGATACAGAATTTTATTCAGATAGTGCTAAGTATGCAATTAATCAATGTGTATATAACTTCTTTGTACATTATGTATATCCTAATGGTAATATTACTGACGGTATTAATATTCCTAATACTATGAGTTATTCAGAGACTATTAGTTTAGGTACAGCTAATGAAGGTAATACTCCGCTAACAATGGATATAAATGAAGACACTCTAATATCTGATATTAAGACTAAGTTTGATGCTTATAAAAGTCAATATGGTAATATTAATACTAATAATGCACATGATGTAGTTAATATATTTGATAGCATTAGTAATGTAAGATTCTGTAATATATTTCCTAAATATAATTCTAATGGTATTGCTCTTTATAAAAACAATAATGGCAATCGTATGTTTAGAGGAACTAGAAATCCTAGTTACAGAGGAATTCATCGGATAGAATTCTTATTTGACAACATACCTATGAGAAAAGAGTTCGTAGGATATTTTATATCTTATGAAAAGACAGAACCTATATTAGTTAGTGAAGGTGTTCCTGTACGTAGAGATGATGATTTTAATACTGCATTTAATGAACAAGTTAATAATATTCGTTTCTATTATCCTGAATTTGATATTATAAAGAAGTCAGGCGCTGGTAATATATTTATTACCGATAGTCGTTATACTATGGGTAATGCTTATAAAGGTCCTATGTTTACTGACTATTATAGTAGTGATACTGATTTTAATCAATCTCGTCCTTCAGAAGAATTTGGAGATATTAGAGTTGTTAAAAGCTCTACTATTATAATGGCTGATAGCAAAGATGATAATAATGCAGGTAGAGAAGCTGTTGTTAATCTTGTTTTGAATAAGTCATTAAAGTTAGGATTCTATACTGCAAATGGTAGAGGTTATGTAAATAGCTTATTACTTAATATAAGTGATAACTTATATATGTCGGAGAATAAAGACCTTATTCCACTTGGCTATATTAAGTATGTTAATCCAACAGGAGATACTTATAATTATGGTTATGAAGATTATATCTATAATTATAATTATTACTTTATGACAGCATGTGTTTATGCCTTTAATCGTAATGGTGTATATTATGATACTACTGACCCAATACCTAAGAAGGCTACGGATAATACTAATCTTTATCCTAATTTCCCTAGAGTACATTGGGATAGTGAAAGAGTAGGTAATACTCCTATAAGTAGAATAATTCTTAATTATTATTCGCTATATCCATTATTTGCTAAAACTATTAAAACAGCTCCTGATGAAAGATACTATACTATTCATACTGATAATAATTCTTTCGTTCAGAATGTTCGTATGATTCATCTATTACCTACTACTATCAATGATACATTTGAAATAAGTAGTATGTATCTTGATTATGCAGGTAAGAAATTCATTAATTATAATGAATTATTATATAGTAACTTTGTTACAGAATACTGTCAAACTATTCGTAGAAGCGATGTTATTAGTGATGAATCAGTAGAGAATAAATGGCGAATATTTAGACCTAATGCTTATAAGATAATTAGCGAAAATAAAGGTGATATCATTAACGTTATTGGTATTGGCACTTATCTTATAGCTCATTGCGAACATTCAATGTTTATCTTTAATAGAGATAATACGCTTTATACTAAAGACAAAGATGTTCAAATGTTAATGCCTGATGCTTTTGATATTGATTATCAAGAGGTGTTTACTAGTGAAAAAGGATATGGTGGTCTACAAGATTTTGAAGCATACGTATGTAATGAAGCTGGCTATATATTCTTAGACAGAAGTAAGAAGAGGTTATATAGATTTGATGAGAAGAATCTAAATGACTTAGGTGACGGAGTACAGTCTATATTAGATGAGTATTTAACTAGTAATACTCAAATACTAATGGGAATGGATAAGGAGAATAATCGGTTGATTTGCTCCTTTATGGGGGATGTTTCAGACTTTACCCTTAGTTACAATTTCGTCACTAATACTTGGATAAGTGTACATACTTATTTATGTAGAGGATTTTATAATACAAAAACTAATTTGTATATTAGTTCCTTCAACAAGAAGAATATTATAGGTCAATTAGGATTTGTAAAGCCTTTGAGTTATCTTAAATATAAAGACTTTGAGATAGCCGCTAATAAGAATCCTTTCTATGTAGGAGACAATAATAATACTATGGTAGTCGATGTATTATTCAATCTTGAATACGATACTATTAAAGTACTTAACTACATAAGTTATGACTTATATAAAGCTAACGACATTAACTTTGCAGGTAATAAGATACTATTGTTTAGTAATACTTCGATAAGTAGACTTGAAGATATTACTGTTAATGAACGTAATACTTTCGATACAGCTAAACCTTATTATGAACATGGTAAATGGAATTATAATTATTTCCGTAGTGTTCTAAACGAAGTAGTTACTAATTATCCAATAGATAGACTTACTGGTAAATTGACTGTTGATGTTGATAAGAATTACGAACCATTTAAATCCAATCTTATTAATGGTAAATATCTAGGTGTGCGTTTTGTAATTAATGACGGAACAGCTAAGATAGAGATTAAGAAGATTGAATGTTATGTTAATAAATACAGAGAATAATGAAACGTATTAATGAACAAAGACCTAAAGCATTTATAGGTGCTGCGATTTCTGTTGGTACTAATATTATTAGCGGTATCATAGGTAATCGTAAGAAGAAGAAAGCTGAACAAGCCGAAAGGTTAAGACAAGAGCGTCTTCAAAACCTACAAGACAATCAGGCTTTAGCTAGTGCTCAAAATGAGAACATGATGTCCGAAGAAGAGAAGTCACAGTTCTTAAGCCAATACTTATCTAAGGGTGGGAAGGTAAGAACCTTCCCCCATAAAGGAGTGAAAGCGCGTATTGTCGAGGGTGGTACAGCTATTCCTATTAAGAAAGATTCATTTCTTCTTAAAGGACGTAAACACAATACTGGAGGTATTGTTATTGATGCAGGTAAGACAGGTGTTGAAGCTGAAGGCGGTGAAGTAGTGCAAGTTACTCCTAAGCAACTTAAAGTATTCAGTGCTCAACCTATACTTAATGGTAATAGTCCGGCTGAATTAGTTCAGAAAGGTGTTAAGCCTTCTAAAGTATTTAATGCTCAAGAGTCATTTAAAGATAAAAATGGTCTTAATGATGACGGTACTAAAAAGAAAAGAAATATGAGAACAATAACTGGTAAGAAAAAGCTAGGAGGATTATCTCGTAAGAAAGATTACGGTTCAGATAAGAAACCTTATCCTAGTGTTAAGTCTAAAGACTTTGCAGGTGGTGGTCGTAGTTATCCTATTCCTACTAAAGCTGATGCTCGTGATGCTCTTAGATTAGCTGGACTTCATGGTCGTTCTGATGTGAGAGCTAAGGTATATAAGAAATATCCTGAATTGAAGAAATCAGTTCTTGGTTCTAGAACAAGATTATTAAAGGATAACTATAATAACTTTGGTTTAGAAAAGGATTATAGTAGTAGTTTTGCTCCTAATGCTTTGACTAAAGCTAATATGAATTCTGTTAAGACTAATAGTGTAGTTCCAAGTAAGCCTGTTAGAGCTTCTATTAGTTCTAGTACTAGTCCGTTATCTAAATCTAGTAGATTTGGAAACTTTATGAGTGGTATAGGCGGAGAAGCTATTAGTGCCGGTATCGGAGCATTAGGCAATATTATAAGCGGTGTTACTAATAAGAACAGTATTAATAATATTCAAGCTCCTACTAGACCTAGAACTATAATTCCTGCAAGGATGAGAACTACTTATAATATAAATCCACAATTAGCTGAAAGTCGAGATTCTGAAAGAAATATGGCTAGAATTATTGATTCTAATACTTCTAGTTCGTCAGGAAAGATTGCTCGTATTCAATCTTTAGCTAATCGAGGAGTTATTGAACGTAATAAGTTAAGAGGAATGAAAGAGAATGTTGAGACAGACCTTCTCAATCGTTCTGCTCTTAATCGTCAAGGAGTAGAAGCTGCAAACAATCAAGTATTAAACGCTTATGATAATGCAGTTACTCAAACCGAAAACGAAAAGATTCAAGCAAGGGCTAATAATCGTACTAATATAATTGAAGGTCTTACTAGTGCAGTTAGAGATTATCAATTAGGTATGGATAAGAGACGTTCAGAAGAAAATGCTACTGCTGCTATGATGTCTGCAAATCCTGAACAAATGGAATTATTCTTAAAGTTGATGAATAAGAATAAAAGTAGATTAGGTAGAGTAAGAAATACTTTATTCAAATGTGGTGGTAAGAAAAAGATTGCTTAACTATAAATAATATAACTATGCCGATAGATATTAGAACAGCTGGTTATCAAAAGAGGGAGCGGGTTGCCGCTCCTTTAAATGTTTACAATAGTACGTTAAATACTCTACAACAGAAACATGATACTGCTATTGAAACTAGTAATCAGATTAAAACGTTTCTTGCTAATAAGCAATTAAACGAAGCTGAAAATGAGTGGCTCGATAAATATTCGAGAGATGTTAATGCTCAAATAGAAGCAAGTGCTCAAGAAGGTAGTTATGCTACTGCATTGACTACTGCAAGAAGATTAGCCGGAGAAGTTGCTAGTAATCCAGGACTTATTGGTCGTGAGCGTTATCAACAAGAGTTTAAAAAGTTCCAAGACGAAGTTACTAATAGTGATGCTTATGATGGAGATGTTAAGGCTTATACATTGGAACAGAACAAATATAATTATCAAGACCAAATAGATGAAACAGGTAAAGTAATAGGTGGTAATCAATTCCAACCTAATTATCGTCCTGTTGAACAAATAGATTATAATACTTTATATCAGAAAGTATTGTCTACTGTTGGTGTTGATTCTAGTTCAGGTGAACAGCTAGTATGGGGTGATGCAGAAGGTAATCTTAAAGAAGGTCAAGGAAATATTGCTGCTGGTGATGTTCCTTACCTTAAAACTTCCGGTGGTATTCAACAGTTATCTAAGGAGAAGATACGTGCTGCATTTGAAGCTGCATTAAATGAAACTCCTGGTGCTCGTGCTTCTCTCGAACAAGACTATAAAGTAAATGTTTGGAAAGCCAATAAAGGTAATAAGAACAATCTTGTTACTAAGCCTGACGGAACTATTATGTCGCAGAGAGAATTTGAAGAGAATCTATTTGCTCCTAGATATGCTGCTTCTGCTTATCGTAGAACTGAAAGTAGAATTAGTCCTGAATTAGGATTTAATCTATTAGCTGCTGCACGTAAAGCAGCTGCTAAACCTAAGACTGGTAAAGAACCTGAATTATTACCTTCTATGCAAACAATTGGTGGTAAAGAGAAAGTAGAACCTGATACTCCTGCTAAGGTTGCGTCACAATTGAATACACTTAATAGTCAATTAGCCAATATGTTTGCTACTTATGGAATATCTAAATCTGTTCCATTAGATAAAGCGTATGCTCAATTAAGGTCAAGTATTGCTAATAATAGCAATCTGTCTGATACAGCTAAGAAGCAAGCATTGAATGAAGCATATAATTATTATAGTGGTATTAATAACGCTAATAATAGATTAGATGCTATGAAAGGACATCTTACACAAGATGAACAGTTTGCATCTGATTTCTTAGGTAAGAGACTTAGTAATGGAAATATGGCAGATACTAATAATCCTATGCAACGTGAATATGCTAATAGAATGAACAAGTTATTCACAGATTCGCAAGGTAATAGTTTCGATACAGTTCTTGTTAATCCTATTAACGAAGCTAGTAAGGCTGCTATTATATCTAAACTAAGAGTTGATATGGGTCTTACTAGACAAGATGTATCATTCTCTAAAATAGGAGATAAAGAATATATTCGTATTAGTAAAGATGCTTATACTCGTTTAGCTCCTGAAATAAGTGAAGTATTAAAAGTTAATCCTATTGGATTTACTAATGAAGGTGTAGAACCTAAATCATTTACTAGGGCTGATGAAGTCTATCATGGTAATAAATATTATGGTAGTAAAGTCACTGCATTTATGGCTGGCTTTAGAGCACTTGGTCGTGGAGAGATAACAACTGCTGGAAGTGATAAAAACTCAATAGCTTATGTATATGAGAAAGCTGCACAAATATCTAATGCTGCGACTGAAAGAGTATCTAAAACCCTTCCTCCTACTTATGTAGACTTAGCAGTATTTGACTTACCGCCTCATGTTGTTGCTTTAGGTCAGGGCTTTGAATCTGAACAACTAAAAGACTATAATGAACGGGTTATGAATATGGTTAGTATTGCTAATCCAGGAAGTATAGTTATTAAGAAACGTAATGAAGAAGGAGTTCTTGAAGTTGTTGAAGATAGTAGAGATAGAGATGCTATCATGCAAACTATTCAAGCACAAATTAAGAAGAAGAATATTAATAACGGTTGGTGTAGTTCTGCTTCTACTGGTGAATATGGTATATTCTTAAATATTCCTTATACTGTAAAGACAGGTAAGAATGTTGGTAAGAATCCTGATTCTGATATGGAAGATAGAATACAGAACGCAGTAGCCGGAGACTATATGATTACAGGTGCTGTACTTAATGATGAGATAGAGAGATTTAAATCTTTGCCTGCTGTTAAAGCATGGGACACTCTTAATTCTATTAAGTACAATAACGCTCTTAAAAGAGGTTATCGTTTATCAGATAGTGAATTTGGAGACGGTAGTTATTCAGCTGTTACTGATGGCAACCTGTATCAAATACTCGATGCTAGTGATTCTCCTGTAATTAAAATTACTGAAAGTGAGTTATTTGAACGTATGCTTCAAAACAATCAAGCTAATGCTGTTCTTGCTCCTGTTAAAGAAGATATAGATTTGATTAGTGCTAGAAATGGTTCTATTGCAAATTCCCCCATAGAAGAGCAACAAGTGATTGCTCGTCCGCTTATGCAGAAGGCTATGATAATGGCAGGTGCTACTGGTAATCTAAATGAATTAGATATAGATACTAAGAGACAAGTATTTCAATTCTTTAATAGAATGTATTCAGGACTTACTGGTGAATCCCCTAGTCAAGTGATACTTAATCAAATGAACGATTTAATGAACTAAGTTATGCCAAATATATTTGATGATATATCAGTAGAAAAAGCTCCACTAGACAGTGGGGCTAATTCTGTTAATATGGCTAAAGAAGCTCCTACTGTTACTAAATACAAACCTGATGTAGCTGCACAAGGCGACTTCATGTTTCGTAATCTTAGTGGTAAAGAAGTCTTTACTGGAACAGAGGAAGATTATCATTCTTTAGCTAAGTATGGTGCTGAACCTAATAGGTATCAAAGTAGAGAAGAATTAGAAACTCTACGTGCTAAGAATCAATCGGCTTGGAAACAGGCAGGTAATGCTTTAGGACAAACTATTGGTACTGTTATTGGTGATACTGTTGGAGGTATGGGTATGCTAATAGATATAGCCACTGCTGGAATACTAGATGATAAACCTTTTAGTAACTTTATTACAAGAGCTGGCGATACTATATCTGATTATGTTCGTGACGATTTATTTCCTATATATCGTGAGAACCCTAATAAAGCATTTGATATGAATGACTTTTCAGGTTGGTTCTTTAGTCAAGTTCCAAGTATTGCTAGTTCTTTATCTTTAATGATTCCGGGAACTTTATTAACTAAAGGTGTTGGAGCTGTTGGTAAAGGAGTTGCAGCATTAGGACGTAGTAGTTCTAAAGTAAGTCGTGCAATGAATTGGGCAAAGAAGGCTACTAAATTAGATAATGTATATCGTGCTAATAGATTAAAGATATTAGCTAATGACGGTATTACAGCTATTGGTATGCGTTTAGGTGAGAATTATCAAGAAGCTCGTGGTGTTGCAGAACAGATAGAAAGTGAAGCATTGTCTCTATTTACTGGAATGTCTGACGAAGAGTTTCAGAATTGGTTAGATAATAATCCCGATATTGCAAATGAGACTAAAGGTAGAACTAAAGAAGAAGCCGCTCTTATAGTTGCAGATAAGGCAGCTATGCGTAACTTTGGTTATAACGCAGGTAACGTATTCTTTGATTTCATGCAGTTACGTGCTGTTAATAAAGCAATAGGACAAGTCAATCGTGCTATTACTCCACGTATTCGTTATTCACAGAATCAAGCTCTCGATAGAATAGCTTCTACTGGTGTTGAATCTGCTAGTCAAACTTTAGGTCAAGCGGCAAAAGGTACTATTAAAGATTTTGCAGGTAAAATAAATCGCTTTGTTAATTCTAGTGAGAATCTTTTGTTATCTGAATTATCAGAAGGTATTGAAGAAGCAATAAACTATGTAGGTCAAGAAGAAGGTACTTTATACGGTCGTTATTTATTAGGTCAAGCTGGACAATATAATGGTGCTGTATCTATGGATAGAATAGAGAAGTACTTGCAGAATCCTCAATTATACAATGCTGCACTTTGGGGAGTTATTGGCGGTATTACTTTTGGCGGTACTATGTCAGCCATTAATAATCGTAAAGGTGGTAATGTAGAAGAGAAACAACGTATTGCTGAAATAAATGGTCGTGAACAGGTATTCAATGAGTATGCTCGTCAGATGCAGATTATTGATAATGGTGAAAATCCATATCAAATAGAACGTGATGCTAATGGTAATCCTATTACTTATTTAGATGACGGTACTGTTAGTCAAGACCCAACAGTTGGTACTACTCGTTATGCTAAGATTAGTCCCGAAGAACAAGAAGATTTACGTGCTGCTGCTAAAGAGAAGTTTACTACTACTCTTACTTTAAATGCTATTCGTTCAGGTAATTATGAACTACTTGAAGATTATATTGAAGACCCTAGACTAAAGAAGAAACTAGTTGATTCAGGTCTTGTAGATGATGTTGAATACGATAGAGATACGCAAGAATTAAAGAAAACTATGCGTACTGTTCTTGATAGATACGTTAATTATTCTACTGCATTACGAAGTGCTAATATTGATGATGCTTTACTAGATGTTGCTATATCAGAGAATATAGTTAATGCACAAGAAGCGGACTTATTAAATAAACGAGTAGAAAGACTTAATACTATTCAATCTCAATTAGAGAATAGCATACCGGCTATTAATGAAGTTCTTGACCCAATGGCTAAGAATCGTATGCAATTAGGTATATTAGAACAGTATCGTAGAGAAGTAATGTCTACTTATAATAGTCTAAAGAATAGTAACAATCCTTTAGATAGAGCGCAAGCTAGTCAGTATCTTGATTTATCGCGAATAATTGAATCTAAGGTTACAGATTTACGAAGAGGTTTAAGTCCTATGGAAAGTCTGTTTCTAGATAATGTTCGTAGTGTAGAGAATATTGCATTAGGAATAGAAGGTAGCGAAGAACAGAATAACTTAATCAAGAAACAAATAGAAGAACTTGATGAAAATGATGTGGCTCTGTTTAAACAGGCAGGTAAAGACTTTAGTCTTGGTACTCTTGCTAAACAAGTTCGTAATATTAATTCAGAGTATATGGATAATATGGGACAGATACTTCTTGATGAAATTCGTAGAGATAATTATCGTTCTCGTATTATTACTACTAATGAACAAGCTAAGGAATTTGAAGATACTCGTAAGAAAGAATTAGAAGATACAGCTAAGAATCTAGTTAAGTCAGCAAAGAAGAATCTTAATGACTTTGTTAATATGGCTAATGAAGAAGAGCTTGGTAATCTTGAGAAAGCACTAGATAATGCGTTTACTGATGAAGAAAGTCAGAATATTAGAAATAAAAGTTTATCTAATGCTGTTAGTATTTTAACTAATTCAGAGAATGGTAAGAATGAAATAAGTAATCTAAGAGAAGCTATTACTAAGAGAAGAAACAAGTTAGCTATACAGAATGAAGTACAGCAAAGACAGCCGGAGAATCAGCAAGGAAGCTCCTCTATGGGGGAAAGGAGGAGCGAAGCGACGACTCAAGAAGAACCAGAGGTTAAGCCTAAGCCTAGACCTAAACCAAAGACTGTAAAAGAGAAGAAATTAAAGGAAACGTTAGACAAAGTAGTATCTCAATCTAATTCAGGTATTGTAAATAAGTCTAATATAGGTAATCTTGAATTTACGATAGTAAATCCTTTTGCAAGTCTTAGTGATGTATCTCGTAAACCAGTTAAAGTTAACGATATTGATATTCGTATTAGTAGATTTGGAAATGTAAGTATTGACGGATTAGATGCTAAAGGCAATATAATTGCCGATGTTAGTATTGAAGAACTTAATGCAGCTATTGCTATTGGAGATATTACTGTTGTAGATACTTCTAAGAAAGAAGATACTGGAACTGATGATACAGTTCTTGAATCAGCTATATCTGATAATGATTTAGAAGGTCAGCGTCAACGTATAGAAGAAATTAATCTTATCATAGACTTGTATAATCAGATACAAGGCAATGAAGTAGAAGGTAAGACTTTTACTAGTCTTAATGATATGATGGTATATTTACAACAACTTAATCCTAGAGCTATTAATCTGTATAATGATATTAAAGTTTTAGCTAATCGTCAAATAGTAAACGGTAAGATAGTTAACGTTGATACAGAAGTTAAGACACCTTCTGATATTATACAGTCTGCAAGTAAGACATTAGAAAATGCTATTGCAGAAGATAAACAACGAGCTAAAGATAATGGTTATTTCTTTAATCTAGTTAATCTTAATGATAATAAAGTTTACTCTCGTATTGGTCAACTTAAATCTAATGATACAGTAAGTGTAGAATTAGACGAAGACAATAACCTTATCGTTAAATCTCGTGGAATTAAGATAGGTGAGTTTCCTAAAATTAATTATAATAATGGGAACGTTGAAGTTATAAATCAAGGTTGGAGATACACTGTTAGAAATGGTAGTATAGATTTTATAACACAACTCCAATCTATTATTAGTAGTGAAGATGAAAGTGCTAAAGAGTTTGTACAATTACTTAATAATATACGTCGTTTGTATCGTGTTCGTAATAACCCTGAAGTTGAAGGAACATTCGGACATCAGCTTAATGCTTTACAAGAGAATGAGAACTGGAAGAATCTAACTAGTTTATTCGGTAATACTCAAACTAATCTATTAGATAGGATTAGACATCTTAATAGTATTATATTCTTTAATAATGCTCTTAATGTTAATCAGTCTGATTTTAGTACCATTGTTAATGATTCGTTAACTAATTGGATGAATAAACTCAAGAAGTCTTATACGGACATTAATAACTTAAAGTCCTCTATTAGTAAAACTAAGTCTAAAAAGAAACGTCTAGTTGTTGGACGTACAAGTTCAGGTAGTGTTATTTATGCTAAAGATAAACAAGGTAATCCTATATATCGTAAGTTTGGAGATGTTACTACTAGTGAAGCAACTGACGGTTATCGTTTAGTAGTAGGAGTTGACGGCGGAGTAGCTGATATTAAAACCAATACTATTATTGCGGCTAGTCGTATTCCTAGAAATGTAGTAGGTATGACTATTAAAGATTCAGAAGGAAGACTTATTGCAGTTCCTAGTCGTGAGAATACTATGAGTAATAGTGAAACCGGTGCTACTGAATATACTAAAAGGTTTAATGAAGGATTAGATAAACTACTTCATTCTTTATTAGATGCTACTTTACAAGGCAATGAAAATCTTCATACTCAACTATTAGAAGAAGTATCTAAATATATAGGTAAACAGAAAGTACTGTATGGTTATGAAGTAAGAGGTCATGCTTTAATACCTATAAATAGAGTTGCGCCAACTATTTATTTTAATCTTAAAGATAGAAATGTAGCTTTCTCTATTCCTGGTGAACTTAAACCTAGAAGACTTATGGCTCGTATGCCTAATGGTTTTGTTCCTACTAATAATCATGGTAACTTTAGTAAAATGTTACAAGAAGTATATGCTTTACTTACTCGTAATGTTGTTAATTCGGCTATTCGTGGTGAATCTAGTTTATTTAGAATAGTAGACGGTAAGTTACAAGCTAAGATACCTAATATACTTCAAGATGAATGGTTTGATACTGGTTATAGTAGTTATGAAGAATTTGTAGCTAAGGACGGAGTATTGGTTACTGATTTAGGAAGTGTTACTGATAGTAAAGGTAATATTGTTAGTAACTTTAATTATGTTGGTGATGTTTATAATAGGACTATCACTCTTATGAATCCTAGTCGCAATGCTAGTCGTACTGACGCGGCTAACGCCGCTACTTCCCCCATAAAGGAGCGACAAACTGTGTCTCCCGTAGTTGTACCTGACCCACTTGCTAGTCAAGACAGTATTCCTCAAATAGGTACTCTTATGGAAGTTGCGCAAGCTAATACTGATAATCCTAATCTACTATCTGTTATATCTGCATTAGAAAGTGCTGGTATTAAACTTAATCCTGATATTGAAATAGTAGGTGATGAAGGTAGATTTGCAGGAATAGTCGCTGGTGGTAATACTATTACTCTTAGTAATCGTTTTAATAATCTTGCTCCTGAACGTAGAGTTCTTACTCTTATACATGAAGGTGTACATTATCTACTTAATGATGAACGTGCTAATATAGAACAATCATTCGGAGACTTATACGATAAGTTTGCTAACTTTATTAATCAAGATTCTCGTCTAGTAGATGAGTATGGAGATTTCTTAAATAGTAGTAAACCTAGAGCTGTTGCTATTGAAGAGTTTGTAGTCGAAGCTATTACTAATCGTACATTTGCTAGATTACTAGCTAGAATTAAGTATGATTCTAATCCTACTACTGAATCAAATAACCTATTTACTAAAATAGTAGATGCTTTAGTAGAATTAATAGGTAAAATAGGACAAATAGATAATACATTACTTGGAGAAATTCGTAATCGTTTATCTACTATTGGATTAGAAACTAGTGATATAGCTAGTACTTCTACTGTTACTCATGACGATACTTTTGATAGAGCAGAGGAAGATGTTAGTGTTCCTACTGATGATGTATTTGATATTCCTGATATAGACTTAGATTTAGATAGTAGTATAAGTGATAACTACCGTCAAGTCGATAATTTCGATAGTCTGATTGAGGGATTGAATAATCGACAAAAGGCTATTGTGACGCATTTGTTTGACACTGGTGAGCTTAGTTTTGTATGTAGTTAAGTAAGATAAGCCTAGAGACGAAAGTCCGGCAGAGAGCCTTAGAATGAGCCATTTTAAGCGCATCTGCCGGACTTTTATATTTTCCTTATCTTACTATCACAACAGCATATAAAATGCGAAATTCGGCAGGAATTTGCGGTCTACGGGCATCCGTCTGCATTCGTAACGTGCGGTTTTCGTCCGTCTAATGAATCTATTTGATAGTATTGATAATAATGTTATCTTTGATAATGTTAGTAATAACTTAATTAATAATATAAAGTGTATGAGTTGTATTCCTAGTAACCCTAAATTAGATAAGCTATTACCGCTTACTAATAATGATGTTAGAAAATCTACTGAATACCTTGCTACTATCGAAGACAATAGTTTTCGTGATTGGTATAAAGAAAAGACTGGTAGAGACTTTAATGAAGAGAATATTGATACTAATACTGTTAATGCTATAATAGCATATAATAACAGAGAGATTATCAATACTAAAGATTATGTTCAGAACGTTCGTACTTCACGGACTGGTGTATTTGGTAATGACATAGCGAAAGAAGACCACGCTATTAATATTCTTGCTACTATTTATTTAAAGAGTCAAGGAAGTATTCGTAAAGCTCTTGCTAATAAAAAACGTAAGGGTGAAAGCGAAGTAATAAAGGATAAAGCCGGTAATGAGTTAAGTCCTCAAGCCGCTATAAAGCTGACTATGATTACTTATCTTAATAGACATCTGAAAGAGAATGATAAAAAACTTACTCAGGAACAAAAGGCTTATGTAGGTACTATTATTCGTAATCTTTACGATGGTGGTAATTATAATCGTAATGAGTTATTTGATATAGTAATTAACTCACCGGAAGTAGTTAGTCTTAGCAAAGAGTTTGGCATAGATACTAATGAAGACTATGAAGCTGGCGATGATGTTAAAGAAGATAGTGAACAGAACTCTCGTCAAGATGACCAAGAAACTATTGCTGCTCTTCGTGCCGATTGGCTTGGATTAGCCGACCAACGAAAAGATATAGATAAGAATGTTAGTAAAGAAGTAAAAGAATGGTTTGCTCGTTTACCTAAAACAAATAGTAATAGTTTTATAAATGAACAACCTGATACTTCTAATAATACTTATTCAGGCATGGCTGAAAGTGCTGGCTTTGATAGTTCTTTTAAAGCTATTAATAACTATGGTAACTTCTCTAGTGTTGAAGCTATGGTAGAAAGTTTCCATACTATTGCTGCAAGATTTAAAGAAGTATCTCATTTAGAATATGCTGCACGTTTACTAGAAGACGAAGCTAATGTTCAGATGAGAAATAAGATATTTACTCAACTAAAACAATCTATTTGGGAACGTAATGAAGTAGTTTATAGTCAAGACGGTTCTAATGTGGTTACTAAGAATCGTAATACTTTTCCTAAACTTAATCTACAAAACAAAATACTTAATAGTTTCGATTCACTTATTCACAATCCTTCTATTATGGCTAATGATATTGCCGTATTAGACGAACTTAAAAACAGATTATCTACACTAAAAAATTCTAACACAAATGAAATCCAAGAAATTACGGAGCAAATTGCTGCAATTTTTAATAAGTATAACTTCGGCATCAATAGACAGGGTGTTGTTAACTACGTTCGTAACTTCGGTGATAACCAACTTTCTAATATCTCTTCTATTGTCGATGATTTGTTAGAGTTTAATAAAGTAGTAGGTAAGGCGACTAATCTATTAAAAATAGATAATGAAGCACAACGTATCTATTATGCAGGTGAATATGCTAAAACTAAAGAGAATGAAGAATATGTAGTAGTTCCTTTTGATAAATCTCAACTACAATACAAAGGTGGTTATGCTAATAATATAGCCAATCGTATATCTAATAGATTTAAAGATTATCAGATAGTAGATTCTGAATTTAATAGTATTAATGCAGAGAACAATCTAGTTAGTGATATTCTAAAGAACAACTATATAAGTAAGTTCTTTGAAAGAATTAACGATAATCGTTATAATGATAATCCTGTTAGTAATACCGAACTACGTGATTACTTAGTTAAATTTACTAATATTCCTCAATACAGATATAGTAATATTCTTATTGAGAAAACTTTGTCTAATGGAAAAATAGTCCCAGGTTTACTTCGTCTTACAGATACTGGTTATGAACTAACTGAATATTATCGTGAATTTGGTGCACAATTATACAACGGAGTTAGTAACGAAGTAACAGGAAAGGCTAAATCTTATAAAGATATTAATGCTCTTGAATGGGATATTATTACTCTTAATGAATACGCTAATAATGGTGACAATTATGAGATGACTAAAGGAGTTAAGAAGTCTAAGTTCTTTACTCAAACACCTTCTGATGCTCCAAAGACTTTCGTATTTAATAGTTATAAGCTAGATTATACTGGGCTATTTAATGCTAATGGTACTATTTATAGAGGACATCCTATCTATGTATCTTATGCTAATATCTATGCTAAAGAGTTAGCAGAAATGGCACAAGCTATTAACTTCTTATTTGAGACAACTGTTGAGAATGGAGTAGTAACTATTGTGTCTGATGAAAATGGTAAACCTAAGATAAAAGAAGAGTTTAAAGACTTACGTAAATCTGAAGCTAGACTTAACTATCATTATCGTAAAGGTATTCTTGATTCAAATGGTGTTCCTACTGGTAATGTATTTAAGTTTAGAAGTCTACTTATTGATAAAGTTAAAAACCTTAATAAGTATAATAGTGAGACAGCTAAAACGGTAGATATGAATTGGCTATTTGAAGGAGGTGATGTATTCTCACTCCTTTATGGGGGAAAGAATAGTGAAATATCATTGATACAAGACGAGAACGGAGAATATAATATTAGACTTACTGGCGAGCTTCGTAATTCTGTATATAACTATATAGATAACTATATTAATTATAGAATACAAGAAGCTGTTGCTAAATACTATTCTTATAAAGAGTTTGTAGATAAATATAAGAACGCTAGTCAAGAATCGTTTAATTCTTTTATTGCTGAAATGGTTCTTAACTATGAGATTCAATATAATAATCTAAATGATATGTTCTTCGGAGATGAAGCATATTATAAAGATTCTCGTGATACTATTAAACGTAACAAAGAATATCAAGCCGGAGGATTAGCTTATGCAGGATATGATTTGTATAATGTACAGAAACATTTGGGAGATATAACAGTAGCTCCTAATAAGACTATTAGTATAGATAGTAGTTTCAAATATATTACTCTTGAAGATGTTCAAAGTAGCGGTAAAGTTCTAGATGATTTAAAGAAGCAATTAGATATAGCTAATGTATCTAAAGAGACTAGAGCTTTTATACTTAAACAGTTCTCTAAGGATAAATCAGAAGTAACAGATGCTCAATCGTTTATTACTCTTGATGAATTTGTTCGTAGAATGTATCTACGTGGAGAGTATGATAGTTATAAAGATTTAATCGAAGCTCTTTATGACGAAACTAAGCCTATTGACAATGTTAAGTTAGGAGAATTATCTAAGAAGATACAAGTTCAAAAGAACTTCTATTATGACTTAGAAATAGATAATGATGCTAAGTTAGCTAATCCTATTCAGATTAAAAATGCAGAGTTCGTACTTATATCTAGATTCTTAGGCAATAGTGAACTTGCTGCTTTAGCTAAATATATGACTGATAATAATATAGGTCAGGTTAACTTTACTACTACTGAAAAAGCTACTACTAATAGAGTACTAGAATTTTGGGATTCTCATGGAAAATTCCCCTCTAAAGAAAAGTTGAAACAGTTTAACTTGGATATTCAAACTAAGTATAAAACTGGTTGGTATTCTAATCTTTATACCCAGCAAGATATTCCTCAACATATGGATGGTGAGAATAAGGCAGGATTGCAGATTGTTAAGAAACTAATAGATAATATTGGTAATACTCCCGAAGGTCAATCTCTTATTAAAGATTTCTTTGATAACTTTACTGCTAATATTCAAGATAGTTTTAAAGATGCTGCTTCTCGTATTGGTGTAGAGATTGATGCTAAAGGTAATGTAGTATATGAAGGTAATCAAGCTAAGATATATAATAATCAGTTTATATCTCTTATTAAGGATGAGTTAACTAGTAGAGGATTAGACAGTAATTATCGTAAGTATGCTGAAATAAATCCTGAAACTGGATTGCCTTATATGCCTGCTTGGACTAATCTAGTTCGTAGCAAGATAGAAAATATTGTAAATAGTATATTTACTAATCGTGTTACTCGACAAGTACTTCCAGGATTTCATGCTAGTCAAGTTTCAGATATTGGTATGACCGAACTATCAGGTCGTAGTGATTTAAGAGATTTGATGCAATCTAGAGTAGAAGAGAAACACGGTTATTCTCTTGGTCGTAAACTAACGTATCATAAAGACGGTAGTCAGATAGTAGAGATATTGTTACCTAAATGGATGGTAAAGGCTTATAATACTTATGATGCAGAAGGTAATCTAATTAAAGAAGTTACTCTTGAAGATTTACAATCTGCTGGACTCGATACTATGATTGGTTATCGTATTCCAACAGAAGGCAAACAATCAGTAGCAGTAATGAAAGTTGTAGGTTTATTAGATGAATCTCAAGGTTCTACTATTGTAGTTCCTGATGAATGGGTATTACAAACTGGTGCTGACTTTGATATTGATAGTATTTATGGTATTTATCATACTGCTACATTCGATAAGAATGGTAAGCCACAGAAAGTTGAATATATAGAAGGAGAAGATGATGCGGCAGTAGATAGAAGATATAATAACTATCTATTTAATAATCTAAGTAAAGAGAATATTCAGGATGCTAGAGATATTGCAATAGATTTAAGTCAAGAAGGACTTAGTTATGCAGAAGCCTATGAATCAGCTATTACTAAATATGCTGAACAAGGTGGACTTTATTCTAAAGAAGAATTTAGCAAGCTAACAGTAGCTCAACAGAATACTCGTGATGCTCGTAACAATAAGATAGTAGATACATTTATTAAGATAATGAATCTACCAGTATCTATTGGTGAGAACTTATCGTCTAGTAATTTTGAAGATATTAAAGCTGCAAAGAGTAATATCTTTAAAGGTTTGTCAGAGACTTATCGTAATATTAATTCAGTAATTGCTCAAAATTGGTATCGTGATGCTAATATGTCCGGTGCACGTCTTAAAGCTATTTCTGTTAATCGTGACAACTTTGCCTCTATTGGTAATAAAGCTAAGACTATTATTGACGGTGCTCATGGTGGTTTTAGGTTTGTATATACATATAATACAGAGAAAGAAGCCAAAGACGCTCAAAGAAATTTAAGAAAACGTTTTAGAGATGTAACTAGAAAAGGTAAAGAAGTAATGGTAGACCATAATCAGTTAGGTTGGAGTTACGATAATCTTAATATAGATAATCGTTTAATTACTCCTTACTCTTCTGAAACTACTGTACTTATTCTTGACGGTGTAAAAGAAGGTGGTGTACCTAATGTTGATTTATATACTTTCGATGTATATAAGTCTATTGTTGATTGTGGTGCAAACTATGAAACTTCTATCTTATTCGTTAATCAACCTGTAATAACCGAACTTATTGCTAGACAAAATGCTAACGATAATGTATTTGGTGAAACTGGATTTAATCCGCTTATAGGATTAAGACGAGATATGTATATAAGATTGGCTAAATCTCTTAGTATTCCTGCAAACAGTATTACTAAAAGAACTCGTCTTAAAGATATTAAATCAATGCTTGAAGCTAAAGGAATAAGTATTAACGAAGATGAACTTCTCGAAGAAGGAATACGAGTAACAGAATTAAAAGAACATCTTAAAGACAATGTAGAAAATATAGATTCTACTAATGCTGATAATCTTATATATCAAATTAAAGCATTAAGAGCATTTGAATATTTCAAAGAGATATGTGACCAAATCAATACTAATATGATGGTTATTACTAGTGATAAGTTTGGTGCTGGTAAATCTGCTAATGAAATTGACAATGTAATTAATCGTATTACAGATATTAAAAAAAGTAATATTACTCGTACTAAGAAAGGTAATCCTGTTCTTAAAGCTGTTACAGAAGAAGGTAATAAATATCTTATAGATGCTATTTATCCTAAGATTAGTTTCAATACTATTAACGATATTAATCAAGATGATTCAGAATCAGCATATCCTTCTTTATATTATCAATTGAAATATAGTTGTATAGCTACTGAAAAGATTATTCGTGATAGCGAAATATTTAAAACTCAAACTCCACAATTCCGTGAGTTAGTTAATAAGTTCGATATTCGCAATCTACAAACTGTTCAACAGTTAGAGAGTTTCATAATTAATATGGGTCAAGCACAATCTAATTTTGTTAATACTAATAGATTTATAACTAGAAGCAATAATGAATTTATTCCTAGTTATAATCTAAATCTTATTAGTAGTCAACAGAATACTCGTGCTAGATTATATGGTTATACTGATGTAGTAGGTAGTTTCAATATGTCTGATATGTCTGAAAAGAATATAGAAGCATTTATGAAGTTGTCTCCTGCAAATAAAGTAGTATTGATTCAAAGATATACTTCGGATGATAATCTATTTAAAAATCTAAATGTGGAGTATAAAGGTCGTCGTAATAGTTATGATAGAATATCTATTATAGATAGTACTATATCTACTGAATCTCAATATCAGATGTTTCGTAATGCTTGGCATAGTAATAATCCTTTCGTTAAACTTACAGCTATGGACTTAGTAAGATATTCTATGGTAGTAGAAGGTTATAAGTTTAAAGGTGGAACAGTTAGTAAGATTATTCCTGTTGAGCTTTTATATGGACAGGATACTGGTATTGATTCTGATAATGGAGTTTCAACAGCTACTAATATTATTAATGATTCAGACAAAGCCATTAATAGTATGATTCAATACGGTAGTGAAACAGGAACTTATGAAAGACTTAGTAATGATGATAAGGCAATAGAAAAATTACGTGACTTATTCTTTAGAACTAATCCTAATAATCCTGATGTACTTACATTTGAGAATAAGAAGTATAAGGAATCTAATAAAATAGTATTCAATAGACTTGGTGTAGGTGTGCTTAGTTTTAAAGAAGCACAAGAACGTAAAATGATTACTGGTAGTGAAAATAATCGTAAATATCGTCATTATGCTAAAACTAATGATAATAATAAAGTTCTACGTTTATATAAGCTAGTATATGATAATGATGTTGTATATATGTTTCCTACTAATCCTTTGGAACAGAATGAAATTGGAGAAGTTAGTGTTAATCCTGATAATAATAGAATGTATCTTCCTTTAGATATACTGGAAGAAGTTTCTATTAATCAGTATGACCCTGCATTTATTAGTTCTATTAATATAGCTATGAACTCTGATATTCGTAAGTTTGTAGTTCTTCCTAAGATATTTGAAGTTGGTGCTAGTTTATTAATTGAAGAAGCATTTCCTAATAGTACAGTCTTGACTTCCCCCATAAAGGGGCAACAAATTGATACTTCTCGTAGATACATTATTGCTACTACTGATAATCAAGTCATACTAGATACTATTGAATCTCTTGAAGCTGTTGGTATTACTAATTATGTTGTTGTAGCTCCTAATATGAATTACGGTAATATCCGTAAACTTATTAATGACCGTAATAACATTGATATTGCAGCCAAGAGACTACAAACAGCTATGACTAAGTTAGAAGCTAATGAAGTTCAACTTAGAAAGAAGAAATCAGATAATTCTGAATCTCCTTATTATGCACAACTTAAAGCTAGCATTAATCAAACTATTGAAGATGTTAATGTTAATGGTATTGGTTTTGTTCCGGTTCTCCAAACTGTTGTAGATAATACAGGTTTTAGAGCTGGCGGATATTTTAGATACGAAAAAGAAGGTAATGTTTATATTGTTACTAACTTAGGTCGTGTAACTACTAAATCTGTTAGTCTTACTCCTGACTATATGTATAGTAAGAAAGTAACTATTAATAGTGTTAGTCAATTACAATTCCCTAGACGTAATGCCATTACTCAAGTAGTTAAAGAAAATGCTAGATTAGATAAATTTGCTAATAATAACATTATTCGTGTTCAGACAGAAGATAACTTCATTAATGAAGATGTGCTTGAATCTGCATTGATAGATAATGATAAAGAGATAAATGATTATATATCTCGTGTTATTGAAAGTGTTGAACGTAGTAATGCTAATGTAGAAGAAGCTGCATTAAACGATGCTTTCCGTTCATTTACAGCTATTGATTTACGTTCTAATACAGCTACTAAATTAAACGATAACTTACGTGAGCAAGCATTAAGAATTATCAATGGTTATACTAATAGACGTATTGATGATTTCTTATTTGATATACATAACTTCTTTACTACTTATGTTACTAATCCTGACGGAACTTATAAGTTAGATGAAAATGGTAACAAGATAGTTCAAGAGAAATGGAGTATAACTAATAAGAAGTTATTCGACCGTATGTTAGAGGACGAAACATTACGTACTCGTTATGAAATGTTCCTAGATGATATTAATAGATTTGTAGAAGACTATTCTATTATTGAAGCTATTCAACCTTATAATATTGATGAAGCTTATACTATAAGTGAGACAGAAGAAGAAATCGAAGGTTTGCGTAGAACTAATGATATGCTTAAACAGATTAAGGATAAGTTCAAACGTATCAAAGACTTAGATAATGTAGTTAAACGTAGTACTAAGATGTACTTCGATAGTTACATTACTAGTCTTTCTAGTGACCCTCGTGTACAATCTAATATGCTTAGTATTACAGAAGCATTTGAAGATGAAAACTTCTTCCAGTTTTGGTTGGCTGATAGTCAAGAAACACATATACCAATAGTTCAAATAGTTCTTAAACAAATGATGAATCAGTTAAGAGCTAGTGAAATAGAAGCTAGAGACAAAAAGATAGCATTTACTTCGGCAATATCGGCTATCATTGAGGACGCAAAAAACAACGGCATAGACGTGTCTCTGAACGATATTTTGGACGAAAATGGCAATCTTTTGCTGCCGTATAATGAAACGTTCACTGAAAAATTAAGGTCGCTAAAAGAGGCTGTAAAGCTGGCACAAATCGAAGACCCGAATTGTCGAGACGGTTTAATATATAAGAAAGCTAAAGATGAGTTAGAGAAGTTCTTAATAGATAATGTAGAACGTGAATACGTTAAAGAGATGTATCAAGAGTACTACAATACAAACCAGTTACTTAATAAATACCCTGAAACTTATGTTAAGTTAATGAAGCTATTGCATGAAGAAGGAGATATATTAAGTACAATGATTGACAATGATTATAGTACTCTTACTGTTCAAAATGAAAGACGTCTTAACGAGATTCAAAGTGAACTTACTGAAATGCGTGCTGTTATTGATGTTGACGGTAATTACAAAGAGAATTATTATGAAGCTAATGCAGTTAATAATTATCTATTGTCTCGTCGTCAACTTAATAATAAGTATAAAGAGAACAGACCTAAGGATGCTTTTACTATTCGTTATAAACAAGCTATTGAAGGACTTCAATACCCTGAAACATCTGAAACTTATCGAGAATCAGCTGAATGGCTTAAAGCTAATACCGACTATAAGTTAAAAGGTGAGTTCTTAGATGAGTTAAAGAAGGCTTATATGGATACTCGTGCTGGCAATCCTTTTGATAGTTTTGTTCGTACTATGGCATACGGTAAGTATGATGAAACAGGTGTTATTGACGGTACTAAGTTTACAGAAGTGCAAATAGCTAACTTAAAGAAACATCAAGAGCAAATGTTTGCCGCAGCTGTTGGTAGAGTTAAGCCAAATGAAGAACAAGCTCAAAAGTGGTTAGAGGAGCATATAAGTTATATCAATACTGTATATTACGAAGCCATGTATGTAGCTATGAACAAAATGGGTAAAGTAGTATTTGATAAATGGTATAACGAGAATCATGTACTTAATCCTATTACTAAAGAATACGAACCATTAGCTATTTGGAGACAAATGATAGTTAAGGACGAAGCTAATAATATGGAATATAGTCCTAAATATAAATGGTTAGAAACTAAAGTTAAAGACAAGTACAAGAATCCTAACTATGATGAAGTTAAGTTACAACCTTCTACTAATAAATATCGTAATGATAAGTATTACGGAATGAATAACTATCAGCAACAACTATATAATGAAGTAGATAATCTACTTAATAGTCTTGTTAAAGATAAACGTAGTCGTGCTTATATTAATCGTGGTTATTTACCTAATCAAGCTGTTGAACAACCTCATCAAGGTTTTACTGATTATTGGCAAGACTTCAAACGTAGTCATGGTTGGTACGATACTCCTAATAAATCTGATATAGAACTTAATTTATATAAAAGATTTAGTAATGCTCCTATGTTACATAGTTTATCAGAGATTAAACTTCTTCCTATTCGTGAGAAACAAGAAGGTGAAACTACTGATGAATATCTAGCTTATGTTCGTGAAACTCAAGCTAAGAATAATGAGTTACGTAAGCAAAGAGCACAGGAAAATGCAGAACGTAATAATCCTAATGTTCTTGAAAGACTTAATTCATTTATTGATAGCATGTATAACTTTAATACTCGTAATGATATAGCTAGATTAGCTAAGATTACTAGTAATCAATTACGTAATATGGATATTATTAAGAGAAATCCTAATGATAAACTTATGGATAATAGATTACTTAGTAGAATTACTGGTAAACAAGAAATACGTACAACTAAGAGCGATGATTCTAATATAGTTAAGCACTTTGAGAATCAAGTTCGTAAGTTAGTATTTAATGAATTTGAAATGGATGAAGGTACTCGTTCTAAAGTATCTCGTGTTATGCGTAATATGGTATCTAGTAAGTTTATGATGTTAAACGTTACTGGTGGTATTGCCAACGTATTATATGGTAAGACACAGATACAAATGGAAATGGCTGCCGGACAATTCTTTAAATACAAAGACTTCCGTAAAGGTGAGAACGAATGGATACAGAATGTAGGTAGTTATTTAGCTGATGCTTATAATGAAACTACTAATAACGAAACTAATGCTATTATTAGATTATTCAATGTTATTGAATCTGATATGGTAACAGAACGTTATGGTAAAGGTAACAATCCTATGGGTAAATTAGAAAATCTGTTGTTTATCCAACAAACTGCGGGTGAACATTATATGCAGAACGCTACATTGTTAGCTATGCTTCATTCTCATAGAGTTGTTGCTGTTAATGGTAAGAATAAAGTAATGTCATTTGAACAGTTTGCTATGGGACTTAGAGAAGAAGCATTGCTTAAAGTTCTTCGTAAGAATAATCCTGAATTAGTTACTAAATATGAAACATTCAGAGATAAAGTGCTTGAATCATATATTGAGAAAGAACGTTATGTTAAGTTTAAAGCTGATATAATAACTGACTTCTTACGCTCTGTTCCTAAAGAGATAAGAGAAGAGTTTAAAGCTACCTATAAAGAAGATACTAAAGAAGAAAGAACTAAGTTCGAGAATCATCCTTCTTTTAGAGAAAGTCTTATCTTGAAAAATGGTGTTGCTACTCTTAAACCTGACAGTGGTCTTACTAATGATGATATTGCAGCTTTCCGTAATAAGGTTATATCAGTTAATCATCAAATACATGGTATCTATGATAAGATTGGTGCTAATCAATTACAACAATCTTGGTGGGGAGCTTTACTAATGCAGTTCCATAAACACTTAGTTCCTGGATTCCAAAAACGTTTTGGTTATCGTTTAGGTCACTTTGACGGTATATATAATGAAACTAGAGAATCTATTAGTAAAGGAACTTATGTTAGTTTAGGTGAGTTTATAGCAATGCCATTTAAGAAATACTACGAACTTAATGATAGTAACGAATTTCAAGCTGTTCGTACTCTTCAAGGAATTGCTAAAGGTTATGCAGATTTTGTAGCTAATCTTACTACTTATTATAACATTCTTCCTGAATATGATAAAGCCAATATTCGTAGATGCTTAGGTGAATGGATAGCTATTACTAAGGCAGTAGCACTATTTGTAGTAGGAAAATTAATGCTAGATGACGATGATGATTCTACACAAGTAGCTGACTATATCCTATATAGTGCTGACCGTCTAATGTCTGAAACTATTCAATATACTCCGTGGGGAATAGTTAATGAAGGTAAGAAACTATATAGTCAACCTGTTGCTGCATTAAGTATTGCGCAAGATAATCTTAGATTATTAGGAGCACTTTGTAGCTATATTATTACTGGTAATCCTGATGATTTATATTATAATTCAGGAAGCTATTCAGGTGAAAATAAACTTGTAGTAAATTTCTTTAAACAAGTACCATTAGTTAATCAGATTATAAAACATGAAAGACTTGGTGCTAATAATAGTTACTATAAAGTTCGTAGTAGTCCGTTTAGTGGTCTAGGTCAAGTTGTTGCTAATATGATTACTGGTGAAGATGAAGAATAACTAACTTAAATATTACAACTCATAGGAAAGCCCGAACTGCTCGTGAGAGTAATTCGGGCTAATTTATATACTTAAAAAAGTTTGTAATTTTTAGCTATCTATTAGAATATAGTTTGATATATTCAGATATGAATCTATTTCTATCTCCCATAAACATCATATTATGATTAATAATATAAATATTATTTTTATCATTAACAGCTTTAGCAATAAAATTAGCATTTATAAGTTGTTGAATGCCGTCATTTATTCTAGGTTGACTAACAGATAGTTCTCTTGAAATTTTAGTCTGATTTAATACTATCCAATTAGAATCGAACTTAATATTTCTATAAATATAGTTCAACATAGATAAACCATGAGTTTTTAAATATCTTAGATTAGACATCCCATCAAAGTATAATTGCATAAAGCTACCAGTATATCTTACCTTTTCGTCTTTAATTAGAACAATATCTACTCCATACTTATTAGCTATCTGTTGTAGTTCATCAAAAGCATTATTACTATAATCTTTTGGATTAATATTGAAAGGAAATATAGTAGGTTTAATAAGACTACTATCAGCATTACTATTGGTCTCCATATATATGTGTTAATTAATTGTTAATATCGCCAAATTTATACAGTTTTGCGTATAAAACCAAGCAATTTCACTACTATTTTATACAGTTTTGCGTATAATTTGAATCATCTAACTAATTGATAATCAATGAATTAACATAAAATTAACACTATAATAAGATAAAGACTTCTTATATAATATAGATTTATCATTTAGATATGCAAATATACTATTAAATTTTTAATTAACTTAGCTTTACTATATCTCGCTCGCCTATCGGCTCGCTTTTTCCCCCATAAAGGAGTTGGTTTACCAGTAATTCCACCCCTTTATGGGGGATTTAGCGAGCTTGCGAGCGTAGGCAAGTCCAGCAACACAACTATCATTAATACGTTGATTTTATCCAAGTACAACATAAAAAAAAGAACTATCAACAGTATTACTACTATCAATAGTTCTAATCTATTATGAAGTTTCTATGGAAGATTTCGTTAAAAACAATATTATCATTATTACTATGAATAATAAATATCCCCATAACTTCTTTTCAGCTAATTCTTTTACAATACAATAGATTAACATTCCAAATGGTATTGATGCAAATATTAATCCTCCTATAATTATTCCAACAGTTTCTAGTGTCATATTATTCTTTCTTTAATATCTTTTTTAGCTCTCTTGTAACCTTTCATATAACCTTCTATATAGGCTTTAGTACATAGATTTAATTGCATTGGAGTACAAGGTTTATAAATACAGTTCTTACAAGCTCTACTAAATCCATTAGATTGATAGGCTTTTACTTTAACGCTTATTCTTTTTGTCATAGTATTATAAAATAAGAGTACCAGTATTACTACTAGTACTCTTAATAATGTATAACTAAAAATGATTATTACTTATTATTCTTTATACTTCTTTTCTATCTCTTGTAGTTTGAGATAAACTTTATTACGAGCTTTAAGTTGCGGTAAACAACTAACATATCGCATAGCTTTACGAATCTGTTTAATCATGTACTTCTCCGACTTCATCTTTTATTTCTTCTTTCGGTTCAACATAATGATTCCAAGTATTCACGAACTGATTGAGTTCAACTACAACTCTTTCTCGACTATAAACATCAGTATCAGCACTAGGAGTTATATCTTCAAGAATAACATGAAGAGTATTACTACCGTTCTTATCTTGCATATAAGCTAAACTATTACATCTATATATCCTATATGGTATTTTAGGATTTACTACTTTAGATTTATCTCCATAAGTATCTAATAGTAATACACTATTTAATTTAAGCATACTTTTTAGTTTTAAATAAGTTCTTTGAAATCAACACCAGCTCTTGTAAGACGAGAAAGAAGAGTATCAGAATAGTTTCTCATAGACGTAAGCTGACAAGCCATATCATTTCTCTCTTCTGCATCAAGTTTCTTAAAGAAAGGATTGCCATTAATAAATTTATTAAGTTTACCAATCTTATCGTTAAGCTCTTTATATTCTGTAATTACTCTTTGAATATGAGGAGGATATTTACTTTCTTTAGGTTTAACATTAATACCGTATTTAGCCCATTGAAGAACAAAACCAAGATGTGCCCAAAGGTCATCAACAACTTCTTCCATAGCATATTGTTTGCCAAGTTCCTCACTATAATTCTTTGGGTCAACACAAGAAGAATGATGAACCATATTGAAACCACTACGAGTATGAGCATTAACAACAGTAGTCTTTTCTCCTATTGTTGCAACATCTACATTTGTGATAAAGTTCTCAACATCTTCTTTTAGAATCTTAGTACCGTCATTATTCTTTGAAAGAGGATAATAAGCAGCATCAGCTACATCTTTTGGTGACCAACTTTTATATCCGTCAGGATAGGTTACTTCATAACCCATATCATCAGGATGAGACTTACCAATTTTATAACCAGTTTGAAGCGCCATACTAGCACGCATTGGTTGAAGTTCGACTATTTTAATTCCAATTGCTTTCATAATTTAATTGTTTATTGTTTAAAATTAATAATTAGTTTATTTTCCAGTACTACCAAATCCTTTTACACCTCTTTCAGTAGTTCCTAGTTCTTCGAGAGTTTCAACTTCATCCCAAGTAATCTTCTCACGACGACGAACAAGAAGTTGACCAACACGTTCCCCTTCTTTTGGAACAATAGGTTCTTCAAGGTCGTAAAGTCCTCTAAATACAAATAGTAATTCTCCTCTATAAGATTCATCGAGCGTCCCCGGACTATCTTGCATTACAAGATTTCCTTTAGTAAAACTACTGCGAGGTCTAAGTTCCATTTCGTAATTATCAGGAAGAGCAAAATGAAGACCTGTATGAACAACTATTCTATCATCTTGTTTAATCTCTATATTCTTAGCATAGACATCACAACAAGCATCTCCTTCTTTACCATAAATAGGTAATGGAACAGATTTATCTTCACGCCATACTTTAACAGAGACATTATCAATGTCTCGTTCTAGTTTATCGAAGAGTTCATCTTGAGTTAATAAACCACTGTTAAATTCAATAATAGCATTAGCTATTGCTTTACTTAATTTACTCATTATAATTATTGTTTTTAAATTTATGATAAGGACAATCAGTTGGAATACTAGGTCTTTTATAACAAGAAGTAATAATAGTATCACTACTTCTTTCTAAGCACGTATAATGTTTATAGAAACAACCTTTTTCTCTCTTTACTAAATGAATACAGTTACCACAAGTTCTGACTTTATTCTTCTTTTCCATATAGATACTTTAATAAATGAACAAACCTGATTATAAATATTACAAATAGAACATGACCTAATATTGGAATAAAGAATAAAACACAATTAAGAGTAACTGTACTTATTACTTCATCATCTAGTCTTTCCTTAGTAATCTTTAGTGCTATTGCAGTTATTACAAACTGAATAAAACATTCAATAACAGGGACATCTAATAAGATTGTTTTTAATACGGTTTCTAACTCCATTCTTTACCACAGTTAATACATTTAAAAGAAATCGGGTCACTTTCCTCTTCACGTGGAACTTCTTCTAGTCTAGCACCACAATTAGGACAACGTGGAACAGTAAATAACCCAATTAGTTTTTCAATAAAAGTTTTTATTCCCATACATTAGCTAGAGCATAGTTAAGAGCTTTAAGACTAGTATTGTAGTCGCCTTCAAATACTGTATTCTTCAAGCGAAGTTCTTCTGTCTTATACTTTTTAACGTTAGAGAAATAACCTGTAACAGCGTTATAAGCACCATAAGCTGTACCAGCTATTAGTCTTTGACCAACACCTTCCTGATAATATTCAAAAGAATCACAGAGAGTATTTAGTTTCTGCATAGATATTCCGGCAGCTTCATAGGCAGAATTATCTCTACGGAACAAACCGTTATATAAAGACAATTCATCTACTCTCTCGAATTCTTCCCCCGTAAGGAAAGTTGCAGAGAGATATTTTTTTACTTCTTCGTCTGATACTTTAGTTTTATATAATACTCGATACATATCTTCTTCCTCTTCTATCTTACGTTCGGTAAGACCAAGTATTTCAGGAACAGTAAGTATCTTAGTATTAACACCTTTGTTATGTCTAAAAGATATATAACTTTCAGCTGATATTCTAGCTGCATGAAGTGCGTTCATACAAATAACTCTTATAGGAGTAATCATCATTTGTACAGCATTTCCACCGTCATGACTATTAGTAAAGACAAAATAATGTTGGATAGTATCATTTTTACCACCAATATTAATATCTTTATCAAATGTTGCTGACATAAATATCTTTTGTCCATAACCAAAATATCCTGCACGGTCAAGTTTTACCCTACCACCAAGAGCATCATCAAAGAAGCCAAAAGCCATTTGATTTTGTACTACTTCGTATCGAGACTTTACTTTCCCAAGAGGAATATTAGTATCAGTACGATAAGTTGCAAACTCACTAGGAACATCAACAAATTCAAAGCCGTTAACTACATTAGGAAAAATAGAACCGTCACGACTAGCACCATTATCATGTGCCGGCATTTTTGCAGACAATTGACATTTAGCAACTGTATAATTAAGTTTAGCTTTTACAATAGCTTCTTCTGTTGTTTTACAATCACTAACATCTACTCCAATTTTTCCTCTCCAAGCAATTCCACGAGCTTTGTACTTAATTCTATAATCTGAATCTCTAAAATTAAATTGCATATCTAACTTTTTAATAAAGGTTTTCTTTTATTGAATCAATGGCTTGTTTACGATTACAACCATAAGTATTCATAATTCTCTCGATAAGTTCTTCTACCCAATCTTCTACTTCAAACATATTATTTAATTATTAATAATGTATTAGGTACTTGTTTAGCAATAGTAAGGTCAGCATTTAAATCCAAATTAGCTGCAACAGCTGATTTACTAGTAGAAGATTTAAATTCTACCTTATGAGGATTCTGTCCAATCCATTGAGCAAGATTGAAATTAGTAGCATTTGCTAGTTCTGATAAACGTATATTAATAGTTATTTCAGTATCAATAGCAAATATATCATCAGTAGTTACGTCGACGAAAGGAGATTGCATATCTTCCAACTCCTCTATGGGGGAAGTTTCAGCTTTCATGTGAGCACTGATAATACGAGCAAGATATTCAATACTAAGACTTTCTTTAATTTCAGTACTCGCTAAGTATTCGGTAACAATATCTACAAAATGTCGAATAATATCAGAGATACGAATATCATCTAATATAGTGGTAGTTGTATTACGAGAATAGATTTTATAAGTACTACCCTCAATAACTTTATTACCTGACTTACCAGTAGAACCAAACATTATAACTGCTTCAAGAACCGCATCTTTAAGACGTTCAAGAGTATTATTTCTTGTTTTCTTAATTTGGTTAACACGAGCAACTTCGTCACTACATTCTTTAACGTCACACTGATAACGTTTAATTACTTGAAGATAATCTCCAATCTTGTCTTTAAGATTATCTTCTGTAATACCTAGTTTAGCAACAATTTCTTCTGTTGCTTCACCTTCTTCGAGTTGCAAGATAATATCCTGCAACTCTGCTTTAATACTAAATAGACTACTTCCCATTATGTCTTAATTTAAAATAAGGTTTATCTTTAGTAGAATAACACATATAACTAATAGGACAATCCATAGTTCCCCACCTTTCACAATCAGAACATTTAGGAGGACTATCCTTTTTAATTAGTTTTAATAGTCTATTTACTAACTTCTTTAGAACTTTCATTTTCAAATACGTTTATCGGATATTTACTTTTAATTTCAAAAACAGTTCCTTCAACGATAGTATCTCCTCTTTTAATAGCTCTAATACGAACTTTCCTATGATATGCAGATTCTTTAAGATTACTTCCAAATTGATTAATTAATCTTTTATTTTTATAAATAGCTACATAAAGACCCACTTGATATTGTTGAGTAACTATCTCAACTTTACCAAGTTCTTTATCATTTATTACTGTTATCATATTCTTCTTTGATTAACTTATTCTGTTCAGATATAGCTTTCATAATAAGTTCACGAGAATCCCAAAGACTTTCAGAACCAACACTTAGATAATAATGTTCAAGCACTTCTTCATTAGACATCTTTTGGAAGTCTATAATATGAGGAGTAACTTTAATAACATCGTCAAACTTATTGGTAACATCGTTCAACAGATTATATAGTTTACTACGAATAACTACATTATCTGTATTGTTCTGTCTTATTCTAGCAATAAGAGCAGGAATTATCTCGCTATTATGCATTATCTAATGATTTAATATATTTAATAGCTTCATCACGAGAATCACACAATTTATCTAGTTCAGTACTGCGCTTCCAACCATCTCCTTCATTAGTAATAACAGTAACACCATACTTACCTTTGAAGGTTATACCATTAACTTCTCTATTATATAGCCCGTGTTGATTATCTTTTTCAGAACAACTAAGTTCTATAATGTGATTACCAACAGTATGATAACTATCAATAATAGGAGTAAATACATTAGTTCCTTTAATGACACTTTGAAAGATTTTAGCTCTATCCATATTATTTACTTAATAATTCGTCAAGATAAGAATCTAAGTTCTCAATAATCATATCCAGACAATCTAATTGTTTCTTAAATAGCATCAGCTTGAAGTTAGCAATATAATTATCTGTTCTACGAGCATAAGAAAGCTGACAATCTTCATAATTGCTGTTAGCCCCTATACGAGTACTTTTTAACTGATTTATAAGATTAATAAGAATGAATACTTGTTTCTTCTTATCTTTCTTACTTATTTCAGCTATAATATCTAAAATACTTTTCATTTCATTTTCCATACTTACTTCCAGTTTGATTTCTACACCATTCAATATTAGTATAATGATTGTTAGCACTGTTACCGTCTTTATACCTAACATATTTATATACATTAGGCTTAGGATTAGTAACAAATGCTTGAGCAACGAGAGTAGCTATAAATAGCTTAGCACTATTACCATTGTGAAACAATGTGACATGAGGTCGTTCGCAACCTTTACCACGATACCATTTAAGATAACGTTTACGATTATTAGACCAAACTCTTCCGTCTTCTCCTATACAATAGTTGGGAAAATTAGGAATAATAGCGAATCTAACTGTGTTTTTAACTTCTTCCATACTTTTTATTTAAATAACGTGCACGACGTTTAGCTTCTTCGTAGGAATAAACTTTCCTATGCTTAATAATATGATTAAACAAATCAAGAGGAGCATAAACACCAGCAGTCCTTTCAATCTTACCGTTAAGATAATTGTCGATTTTCTTAGATAGTTCTTCACGAGTTATTACGATATATAAGAACTTGATAACATTACGATATGCAATATTATCATCAGGTTGTTTAACAACTATGTATTTAGTTTTTATTTGCTTCTTCTCCATTACTTTGTTTACAAATATAATCAATCCTAGTATTAGACCAAAGAAAATCTTACTGTTTTTCAGCATACGCAGAGAGCGATTCTAAGGCTCACTGTTAAACGCAATGCAAAAATAATATAGTTGTTCAGGTAAGTATAGTAAATCGCACAGAGACGAAATATCAGCTATTCTCGTTGATTTCCCCCATAAAGGAATGTTGTTTCCTATACGTTCCGACAGTCCTCTTTGAGTATAAGCTGACGATTTATCTCACAATCAGAATATATAGTAGTAACACTTAGCTTTACAGGGGAACAACAAAAAGCCCTACCACTAATCTTTCGACTAATGATAGGGCAAGAATCAAACCACGACTTACTTTAACAACTTATATACTACAAGGTTATCATCCTCTTCTTCTTTTACTAACTTAACATTAGTATCTGACTTAACATCGAGAGCTTGTATAATATCAGATGCAGAAACAGAATAATAACCATAATCTGAAACAGATACATTTCGGCATTGACCTTGAACATCTTCTGTAAGAAAACCTAGATATATTGATTCTTGTCCTTCCACTGGGTCGAACTTAACCATTAATAACATCTTTAGTTTATCTTTCAGATGTATATTTTTTATTATCAGTTTCTTCTTCTTATAGTCTATATAAGATTTATTATAATTAACTTTCTTCTTCGATATTATTTGGTAATCCAGTAGGCTCATTATTAAGTATTTTTAAAACATTCCCATGACTCGGGACATTCTTCACTCCTGACCTACATCTATATTCGACAAACGCTGTCTTACCAATAAGTTTATCTTTATTAAGAAGATAACTTTCACGAGTAGAAGCATCACCAATCGGCATACATTCAAAGGTTTCACCATTAACATCATTACGAAGAACGAATTTACTAAACTTAGGTCGTTTAGCTCCTTCGGGAATAATATCAATAATCTTGAATTTACCATCTAGTATTGGTTTACTTTTGTACATAGTAGAATTACGTTTGCCAAATTGATATGTAGCATAAGGATTACGAAGAATAGCTCCCTCGAACTTAGCTTCAACAAAGAGGTCTCGATATTTAATAATATCTTCATCTCCATTAAGATTATCGTAAGTATGAATAAGTACGAAACGTTTCTTATTATTCATGTGATAATCAAGAATAGCTTTAGCATTAACGTAATTAGGCATCTTAAACTTGCCAAACTCTGACTTCAATAATGATATACGACTAGTTTGAATCATATCATCAATAGCTAAGTCGTAACACCAAAATTGAAGAAAGCGATTATATGGACTTTTAAGATTCTCGGCAGCACTTAGAATATCATTTAGTTCAAGACCGGGAATATATAACTCTCCATCTAATACTAAATTATCTTCTAACATACGATTGAACTGTCTGTCTGTAAGTACTTCATTCAGTATTACATTCTCTAATACAGGACACTTATATTCAAGTCCTTTACGACTACGAAATACAAGTCCTTTAGTTTTAAAGAATCCTTCACCACGCATAACAGCAGATATATTACAACGAACACCATTAATCTTCATTTGAGCTAATAGTCCCTGTTCGTTATTATATTCATATATCTTAGCTAACATAGGAAGAACAAAACCTTCATTATTAGTATTGTACTTAGGAAGATAACAATCAAGATAATTAAATAAATCATCTTCATTTGTTATTTCAGCAGGAGTATTATCATATAATTCTCCTAATTCAGTACCACCTTCTCTACGTTTAGCAGCAACAATAGTTTTCCATTCTTTCTCAACACCTCTAGGCGGAATATATTCAGATGTAGTACCTGTCTTACCAACAATACCATACTTTAGAATTATCTTATGACCTAGTATTTCTGCTGACCAAAAGATAGGTTTACCTTGTGCATTACGCTTATAAAGAGTAATACTTTTCGATTCACTCATACTTCTTCAATTTTATATTTATTAGGTTGTTCACGCATAAGACCAATAGCAACTTCTTTATCAATAATCATAGACTTATTAGTTTCAATAACAATAATTCTAACTTTAGAATTGACAGGAGTTGCAACGGATTTTCCACCATTAGAAGAAGATGCAACAAATCCACACTCCTTTATGGGGGAAGATTTAGTAATTCGTTTAGCACTAGTCTTATTAGTTCCACCTCTTTTCTTTTCGTAAATAATAGGAGGATGAGTTTCTTCATATTTAAGATTAGCTTCATGAATCTTTTCAAGAGATTCTTTATCGTATCCTAAATATAAGAGAGCTTTCATTATCCATTTATATCTGAAATGAATAGTCTGAATATAAGGATAATTAGGTAAATCTAATTCATGAAGATAATTAGCAATAGTATCAGGAATACCTTTAGTATTACAGTTATGTCTAATCATCCCAATATCCGATTCGTCTAACTCGTAACTAAACGGATTTGTATTTAACTTCATTTGCTGTAAGTCTTACAATTATGTATTTATTTGGTTTACCTATTCTCGCATGATAGAACTTGAAACACTTTAGATAATCAGTACTTTCAGTCCACTGTATAAAGTTTCCTTTAGATACCGAAGTATTAGCTTCATAATTGAACTCTCTAGGTATCTTATGAGAACTGTACAAGTCTTTAGCCAAGTACTCTTTAATAATCGCAATATGTTCTACATTATCAAAGTCAAAGTTACCATAGATTTTTATCTTAGAGAAATCTATTGGTGTACCGTCAGACAATGAAATACGAAACAATGTATTAGGATTATCAATCATTTGTTGCTTAATATGGTTTAAGTAACTCTCTTCTTCATCTGTTAAAGGGTACATAAAATAATAGCTATGAACAGCTTCACTATTACCGAAACTATTTATAGCTATTCTTCTCAATGGTGCGAATGAGTTAAAGTTAATCACTCGCAATTCTTCTTGCGCTTTAGGCAGCGGCTTATATTCTTCTTCTCTAATCATATTCAAATAATGATTCTGTTTGTTCTATGAATAAATTAATAGTTTCTTTAGAATACATAGTAATTAGCTCCGAGAAATCTTTAGCTCCATAACTTCTAGGAATAACAATAGGTATAATACCATATTCTTTACGTAACCTACGAGCACCATGTACACCGGTCAGGTCACAGTCGTAGAATGAAACAAGTATTCCACCGTCATTTAGTTTAGATTGAAGCCAATTATATTCGTAATCTTTAAGAACGTAGCTCTCCGAAGTAACATTAATTACTCCTATTTTAGACTCTGACAAATTCCCCCTTAAAGGATAGGAATGTAACCAATTACTTAATGCTAGATTGTCTTTATATGATTTAGTTATAATAATTATATCATACTTAGGCTTATCAAGATTAAGTATTCCAACTAGACCATTATGATTGGTTATGAACTTTACTTCTCCCTTACTTCTATCTCGAAGAGGAAAGTAACATTCAATATTATAAATACCGTTACTATCTAGTCCAGTAACATAAGCATAACAAGGGTCAGATTCTTTATACTTATATTTAGGAATAGGTTGACAATATCTATTAATATACATTTGGTCAACAGGATAGACAAAATGAGTATTAAGCCAATGAAGACCAATTCCCCATTTTTTCCAAATATTCTTATCGTTATTATTCCAACTTCTAGTAGCTATTTCAATAATAGGTTTACTTGCTTTGATTTTAGATATTACTTGTTTAAGTAGAATTTCATTCTCATCGTCAACTTCTCCGTCATATATTATCTTACGGAAAGTATAAGCTATGTGCTTTAATACATAATAGAAATCTGCCTTATTAGCAACATTTATATGACGACCAGTTTTAAAACTTAGAATGTAAGCTACTAAGTCAAAACAGTCGCCAAACAGTACGCCTGAAAAATCTCTAACTTTTAGCTTATGTTTATTATTGAAAGCGAAACCTAAAGTAGGATGATTATCAACACGTAAAGGAGAACATATAAGAACATTGTTTTCAACACAATCGTTAACTACTGATACAGGTATACCCATATACTTAGCCATAATCATTTCCTGACTAACCTTAGATAATATAAACTCTTTTGTTAAGTCTTGTCTTATTCCTCTACGCATAGTATAACTAGATAAAATAAGCCTAGTTTTACACTAGGCTTATAACATTATTAACGAAATATATTTGGATTACTTAGAATGGAAGTCCACCATTGTCTTCTGAATCAGGAGCAAATGCAGAACCTTCAGTTGGATTAAAACCACCTGCCGCACCAAAGTTTGGCATACCACCCATACTAGGTTGAACAATTCCTGCACCCATTGCAATACCACCAATACCTGGGGCAGCTGCAAGATTAGGAGCTTTCTTTTGTTTTGATTGAACACCGTCCATAGGAGCAATACGTTCCTTAGTAATATCAAACATAAGACTAGGTTCTTTGAAATGAGTAGCATCTAACATGAACTTCTCTTCAAAGATACCTTGTCCGACAATGTTCGGAAATACTAAGTCGCCTTCTTCTGAACCTTGACCGGAGAAAGCCCAATCACCTTTGTTCTTGTAGTAACGATTAAGTCTGAACCAAAACTGTCTTTGGTTACCTACTTTATCAAGTAATGCAGACTTACCATTCTCACCACCTGTTTCAACAAGTTTAACTACATTGTCAAACAGAACTCCCCAAGCCTTAATAACATCTTCTACTTCAACTGGTTCATACTGACCATTATCATCATAATCAACATAACCAAGTTCAAGCATTTCAGATTCTTCGTCAGTCATTTCACGACCTTTAAATACAACTACATCAAGGAAGTGTTTTATCCAAGCAAAGTCCATATTAATAAACTTCTCTTTAGCACCACCAGGAATATAGTCAACATTACTTTCATAGGGCCAAAATGTCTTACTAGCAACACGAACATCAGCAGGATTAGTATGAAGAGAAGTAGCTTCAATAACAAGCTGTGGAATAGCTTTTCCTGCAAATGCTGGACGCATATTGTTATCTTCCTTCATAGTTACCCAAGCAACACGAGCATGGAGATGACCAACAAATAACCAAAGATTATTAATAGCATCTTTGTGAGAGAACTTCTTACGAGAAGTAGTTCTTGTTTCATTACTAATACCTCTACGACGCTTTTTAGGAGCAGTAGTTGCAGCACTATTAGCTGGTTGATTTACTACTGATTCATCTACTTTGGCAGTTCCTTCTTTTTGAGTACTCATAAAAATTGTTTTTATAAAGATTAATACTAGCAATAACAAGTTGTACAGGCTTGCTATTGTTTATTGCAAAGTTTCCAAATATAATAAATTTCAAAATTATAGCCAATAAAAAAGAGCTAAATTCAATTAAGAATTTAGCTCTTTATAATCTAGCTATTACTGGAAGAAGTCTTATTTAGCTGACTGACGAACAGAAGGTTCTTCATCAGACTGGAAGACAATCTTGTAAGCACTAACTTCAACAGTTTCTTTTTCGTTACCGATAACTCTACCAGTTTCAACAGCAACAGAGAAAGGTTCGTTAAGTTTAACCTCGAATACACGGTTGATTTTCTCTGCATATTCACCGAGATTCTCTTTCAGTTCATTCCACATACTGGAATCAGAGAAAGTCAACGGCAAACCAACACCATTAAGATTGGAAGAAGTAGAAGTACGTGCACCAGAGTAAGCACGAGTAACAGGAGCATAATCATCAATAGTGATTTCTTCTACTGACTTGCCAAGTTCCTCTGCAATCTTCTCTTTGTTCAGTTCAAAAGCAGCAGCTTTTTGTTCAGCTGTCATACGAACACCAACAAGTTTAACTTTACCGTCTTTCTCGAACAAAGGTACACCTTTACAGATACCATATTCGCCAAAGGTTTGGATGAGTGCAGCACGAGCAGCTTCTGTACCAAATTCAACATTGTTAGCTTCGCACCATGCAACAACTTCAGAATCACGTTCAGCAATAGCTGCATCAATATCAGCAACATTACTAATAAACTGAACTGTATCGCCAGGAACAAGACCCATGATACGAGTAACTGCACCTGTAAGACTAAACTTAGCTTTAGTGCTGTTAGCTGTCAATGTAGGTTCGTTACTAGATTGCATTACTCTCTTACCACTCTGTACTGCGGAAAATCCAAATTGAAGTCCCATAATTGTAAAATTTTAAATGATTAATAATTAATTATTAAAAGTGAGCATATAGCTCATTGTTAGCGTAAAGTTTTGTCTTATTTCGTATCTATTGATTAGTAATAGTTAGACTTCTATTACTATCAAATCTCTACAATATCAGCATCATCAATACTCATATTGTTCACTATCTTAGCTTCTGTTGTTTCCATACAACCAAGTATGACATCGGCAGCTATATCACGAGCTGCAAGCGTAAAAGCTCTATGACCGATAAGTGTTCTCATATACTTAGTATAAGTATCTTTACTAGCAAGTCCAGCAGTTACAGCGTCGCTATAACTAAAATGACCAATACTAGTAATAACTCTATTATCTACTATACGAGTAAGTTTATATTCAGTAATATAATCACAAGGAACATTAGGTATTCGGAATATTGGAACTAATCCTTTCGCTGCAATATCTTTAGCTTGTTGTTGATTAGCTGCAACACCGAACTTATTATTCAACTGATATTCCTTGTAGATTGTACCGTTATAATCTTGATAATTTCTAACTGGATAAATACCAATTTCGTCATTATCAGCACTAGCATTAAATTCATCAGCTTCTCTCTTGCTTTTGAATCGCCTACAATAGTCAGGTATCTTACTATCTATATAAACATTATTACCGTCTGTATATTCATACAGAGCTATATAATCTTTTGTGCACTCCCATGTTATAGCTGCCTTCAATAATAATGCTTTGATTAAGTGAACGTCTAATGTAGTTTTACCATTAATAACTCCTAGATGTTCAATACAACTAGTAAACGGTAAACCTAACTCTTTAGCGCGGCTATATATTGCAAGACCGTCTTGAATAGTCTTAATACCGCACTTATCACTAGACATTACTGATTTCAGATACAACTCTAACTTACTCCTATCATCGGGATTGTAAATGTCTAGGGTATTAATAGCAGAAGCCATAATCATACTACTATTATTTGATTTTGCTTTTGGTTCTGTCTTAGCTAGAGTTCTTTCATTCTCTGTCTTTACTTCTTCCATTATTTCAAAGGTCGCTTATTGATTACTCTACAAAGATACTAATTTCTTTGTTAACTCCAAAGACTAGCATCAATTATTCTCCTATTATGAAATCAATTTCATTATCTTTAACTATTTCATAGTCTTTTCCTCCTTTCGTCTCTATTAACTTCTTCTCTTCGTTCGTACCTCGACAATATATCTTATATATAATGTTAGGTACAGAACTAAAAGATAGATTAGGTATTCGATATTTTAAGTCTCGTATGGAGCTACAAAGAGGTGACGTGAAAATTACAACGTCTACAACTCCTTTAAAGCTCGTATCAATAGAATTATTTGCCGACAATACTTTCATATAGTCGTCATTAAACAGTTCCAAATTTCGCGTTCTTTGAGCTTGTGCCTTTATGATTACAGGCTGTCCGACTTTAGCACCTGATTTATATACCTTAGGTTTTCCGTTTTTGTCATAAGCCTGTATTCCTTCCATATCGTTATGATAGTTTCCGCAATAATCATACTGTAATATACTTATTCCAGTTTGGAATATCTCACCATTAGTCATAATAGATTTACCCTCATACTTTATATTAGCATTTAAATATTCTGTTACTTTACTGGCAAATACTCCATTCTTTGAAATAATTAGTATTCTCTTGCCTATATTTTCCTTAACTATATCAAGTATAGCATCTAGCTTAACAATATTATCAGTTACTATCTTAGTTCTTTCTCTGATAATGTTATAAGTTTGATTAACTCTCTCAATTAAAGAACTAGGATTATATAGTTCATCTATCTTACGACACATAGCATCAGTCATATCCATTTTAGCTGACCAACCATTACTTTCCGCTACTTGTAATCTACAAGTTTCAGCTGCAATATTTAGTCTAGGATTACCAGTACGACATTCTTCTAACTTATCAAAACTACCAAATATAGTAACACTTTCATTAATATATTGGCTACATCTATCATAATAGATTCTATCAGCATCAGTTAGGACAACACCCTTTTGGTATTCCTTTATGGGGGAATGAATAGAACGATTAATTAAGTGAGCATAATTAATTTCATATACTTTAGGCGCATACTTATACATAAGTACAGCATTATCAGCAACACTATCAATAGAATTGGTAGCAAGTAATTTAAACTTAAAGTAATTACCATTATACTTCTCTGCAATTTTTCGGAACTTCTTAACATTAATAGTAATAAGAACATCTTTATGACTATTAGCACTTGGTTTATATGGAGAACGTTCAACATATTCACGAGTAAGTATAAGACATTTCTTATCAGTAATTAATTGTTTATGAATGTCCTTTAATTCAGAAGTGTTGTCAAGATAATAAGTAATGTTAGCTCTATCTTCCATTGTCTCTGTTATTATGAGAGACGTAAGTTCGGGAGTCTTAGCTACCATTTTATCTAACACCATAGTAACGAAATTCATTACGCTTAATGGTTCGGATAGAATAACACTACCCACACCTTTGTTATCAGACCATTTATTAGCAGCTTCATTATAAATATCAGTTACATCATTCATAAGACAAGTTGTTCTTTATAATATTTAGGATTAGCAAGAACATAACTATGATTAAGAGGACTATTTAATAGAATAATATCAGTATCTGTTAAAAAGTTCCAACCACAATCATCGGTAAAAGAAATAATTAAATATTCTAATACAGTATTATAGCCTACTATCATTCCTTTAAATTCACCATATATAATCTCTTTTCCAAGATTAGCTATACATATATTTTCTATATCCATTTTATTAATCGAATAAAGTATTTCTCATTCCATAATATTTCTTAACTAAACGTTTACCTTTACCTTTATTATTACGACTTTGCTCTATTGGTTCGATAATAGCCATAGCTTCATTATAATAATATAGATAGTTAACATTTAGTTCGGATATATCAGTATCATCAACAGTATTACATATAGAAACACGTTGACCTGCACATAAAGAACTCTTTTTAACTTGTTCTTCACCATTATCGTTCCAGCCCATACTCTCAACCTTCATGAGGGTTCCCCCCGTAGAGGAGATGTAAAACCTTGTATTCCTCTGCACCACATCTGTTCTTATCTTTCCGTCTACAACGTGAGTAAACTCTAGTCTATACTTATGATTAACATTTTGAGTACGACAGAAATCAAGAATAGATTTAGCATTACGAAGAGTTTCCATAACAGGAGTACCGTTAATAAAGTATTCAGTAACACATTTAGCTACAATAGGAGAATTATATCCTTTAGATAAATCCTCTAAGAACATCTTAGGATTCATTCTACCTTTGAATTTTCTACCATTATTAGGTTTTACAGTAAGATAACTATTTACTCCTTCTGTAACATACTTAGTATATGGAGTAAATTCACCTGTCAATCCAACTACTTTCTCCCATTCGTGACAAATATTACAATATAATTCAAACTTATTTTTTGGTATTATAGAAACAATACCGTCAGTATTAGCACTTATTATATGAATGCCTGCAAGTTCAAGTTTCTCTATTAACATTAGTAGAAATAATTGCCCATTAATAGTAACTTGATACATTGCTTTCTTATCACACAAGAAAGATTGTTCACTACCCATTTTACCAAATATACCAGCATTTGCTACAATCTTTAGACAAGCAGCAGCAGTAGCATGTTTATCTCTCTCTTTACTATCAAGAGATTTATCTTTGGATAAATGTTTATGTTCTAGTCGTTCATCGACAATAGTATCAGCTATACGAAACCATGCCTTAGGAAGTAGATGTTTCTGACATACTTTAAGACTTCTAATAATATTAGGATACATTGAATTAATATCAAAATCACAAATATATATATCAGAAGTACTAACTCCAATATTGCCATTACTATCATAAGGATTACCAATAGTAATATCAGTAGCACCTGAATAATCAGCAGAACTACGATAAATGTTCGGAATCTCGTTTGAGTGTAAACCTCCTGTTGCGATAGTGTATGACGTGCCCATGAAGGTAAATTCCCTGTCAAATTCGCCCTTTTCCCCACGTAGGGTTAGCGAACGTATGTCTGACAAAATATCGTTCAATTCAGGCGTGGAAAATGCGATTTTATCTGACAAAATTTCGGAAACTACGATTTTCCTACGTATTGTCTTAGTATCAATGAAGGCTTTAGGATGCAGACCAGTAAACTTACTATATAGCTTAACAATAACTTTATCAGCTATCGTACTTCTACTTGCAGAGAATACATCTACCTTATATTCTTCACTAATACGATACCTTAGAAGAACTTCTTCTTGATTCATTCTAATTAGTTCGGCAACAATATAAACATCATTGTCATTATAATCAGCCATTTCTTGAAGATATTCTTTAGGTATAAATCTTTCAAACACATTACGATAATGGATATTAAGTTCTCTATCTGTCATGCCTTTAGCTTCGGGAAGTCGCTCATGGTAATAATGTCTATCTAAGTCACCAATAGGTGGCATAGTATACTCTTTCAGATTATACCATTTAATATTAATAGAAGTCTGTTTGAGACTTTTATGAAAATGGTCTAGCCTAAATATTTGGAATAAATCCAAGTCTCGAAATGCCACGTTATTACGTAGTATAAGAGAAGTGAAGTTATCAGTCCAAAGAGTATCATTATTAGAATTACGAATAACTCTCTGTGATGTTTCATATAGAAATGTAATAAGTTTACTAGGTTTATCAAATTGATTATAATACATTAATAATGCACTTAACATTAAGCGGTCGTAACGCCTATTATTATAACCGAAGTAATCTGCCTTCTGTATTAACCAATATAATAGATTAAATAAATCACTATCATCATCTTCATATAAAACAAAACGTTTCTTAGGTATTGTTTCTAAACGTTTCTTTATCTCTATAACACTAAGTTTATCAATAATAGGAATAGCTTTTCCCTCATTATCAACACAATCAGAAAATGTTTTAAGATAACTACGTAAATCAACAAATACTACCGAGAAGTAATTTCTAGTTACTTCGACATCATAACACATAGAACTCATATACTTATACTTTTTATTTACCGTAACACAAATATAAACGATTTTTGCATCTACTACAAGCAGTATATAATCTACGAAGAGTTTCATCTATATTTCCCCACGGATTACCAGTACGCATATCAAATACAATATCATTTATATCTACATATACATCAGAATAAGTACTTCCTTGAGCTTTATTAGCTGTAAGAGCAAATCCATAATCTAAGTCACGACTAAACTTAATCTTACCAGTAGACCTATCTAATAAGTTAACTAGTAACAAGTTCCTCTCTCTAAAGTCATAGTATTCCTTCCAACGCTTACTTCTATTATATTTCTCTGCATTAATTGCATTTTGAATATAAGTTTCACCTAACTTATAATAAAGCATAACATTATTTAAATTAGAATGGTCTACTACAAATAAAGGTTTAGTTCTATTACCACCATTAACTTGAATGAACGTAACATTGAATCCAAAGATTTCATCTTTATTAGTAAAATTCTTAATATCATGTATTATATAATCTTCAGAATTTACAATAATAGTATCTTTAAACTCATCAACAAAAGTATTATAAGACATTACTAAATCATTACGAGTTAGAATTGCTTTATCACTACCTTCGATGATATTGTTACGAATAAATTTATTCCATTCAGATACAGATTTATTAGTATAAGTTATTAATCGACAAGTATCAACATCTCTAGTAAACTCTTCATTATAAAATCCGTCTATTACAAGAGATTGAAACTCGTATGCACCACAAGTATAATATCCTTTAGTTTGAGTTGAATCGAAAGCATACCTGTTTTTATTGATATATTCTAGAAATTTCCAACTCCTATTATCAATATCTTTTCTTAGTATCTTCAATAACTCACTAACAGGATTATCTTCTTCTTGTCTAACAATCTGTCTAAGAGTATAAAACTTAACATTATCAAAACAACGTGAACGAGACTCTTTAACTGGTTGAAGTTGATGAGCATCACCCATAAAAATAAGCATACAACCAAACTGTTCACATTCTCTTTCTATAAGAGTTTTAAGATTAATACCAATCATAGACGCTTCATCAACAATATATAACTTATATTGCTTAATCTTCTTTTCAGCTAATGGGTCAAAAGGAGGATTATTAATATCAAAATCAGTAACATCAGTATTAAGTCTTAAACCTAAATCACTAGCCACAGTAGACGTAGAATATCCAGTAGATGCACGAAGTACACGAGCAGCTTTATGTGTAGGAGCTGCAAGACCAATAACGGATTTAGATAATCCGCATCGTCTAATTACTTCACGTATCATATATGTCTTTCCTGTACCTGCCGAGCCAATAAGAGCACGTTTATAATCACCTACAACATAACCTTTCTCAATAAAAGCTACTAGGTTTTCATAAGCAATCTTTTGGTCACGAGTAAAACTATTTAAGACTTTATCGTCTTTCTTAGCATCATCAAACTTTTCAAAATTCATTGCATTTTAATAAGAATCTATCAATATTATCACGACATTTAAGTATATAACCTTTAACAGGTAATCCTATCTTAAATGGAATATAACAACTAGGCATAGTACAATAAGCATCAGTACATCTAACAATCTTAGTAGGTTTACCATGACTATCCAATGCACGAGTATATATTGTCTTAAAGCCTTTACATGAGTATGAACGTTCAGATAATGTAATAAGTTCATTAGTACCTTTAGGATTGAACTTATATTCATTGTTATGTAGAACAATAGTACCTACAACAATTTGCATTATTACTTTCTCACGAGGAATCTTCTTATCCTCATTAACTGCTGATAACTTAAAACTTAATCCCATAGCATCAAAGTTTAACAATTTGATTAGGAAGATATTGTATACAACACTCTCCTTTACGGGGGAATATCTTATACTTATCAGTATTCATAATCCTAGGTAACGGAATAATTTCACAACATCTATCATCATGAACATCTATAATAATGCAATGATAAGCATTAACATCTGCATCATGAGATATAACAGCTTTAAGTCCTTCAAAATATACATCAAACGTACTATCAGGATTAACACATTGTTTTAAATCTACAACCATATTAATTAGCTTTAGTTTTATATATTTCGTATAACTTACTAAATTCATCAGAAGGCATACACACAATAGAAATATTAGTATTCATTTGTTCTTTAGGAACAATACAGTTTCTTGCAGTAATTATTCTATCATCTTCAACAAACATTGTTTCAAGAACTAGGCAATTATCAGCATCTAATATTTCCTTACACTTAGGACAGATATAAATATTGTCTGTTCCAAATACAAGAAGCTCATCGCCACAAACTAGACATTCGCCAGTCGTGACAACGAGCTTACCATTATCTTGTTTAAACTTATTTAGCTTGGGCATAGCTAGGAATACGTCTCCTTTCTTCCATTCTAACAAGTTTAACACTAGTACTTTCAAGTACATTAAGAGTAAAAGCTACTAATTTGTAACTTCTCTCACTTTTTCCAAATTTAATTTTCTTCTTAATCATTTACGTTTAGTATTTAGTTATTACTTAATCGGAGTATCTGACGCTCCGCTTCGCTTCGCTTCGCTTCGCTTTATTCCCCCGTAAAGGAGTTGCGGTAGTTTCAATCTTTTGTATTATATCTCTTAGAATACTATTACCTTTAGTAATACTATCAAAGCTGTAAATAAAGTAACTCTTTACATCTTTAACTGTATTATATTCATCATAGGTAAAGAGAAATAAAGAAAAAGTATAATCACCACTATTAACACTATTATTATTAAAACCTGTGCTAATAGACATATTAGAACTTTTAAGCAATTTAATTTATAGCTTTTGTAGTTCTCTTACAATTCTAATAAATTCTTTTTTATCCATGTCGGTATATTAGTTTTAGTTAATAATCAATTTAAAAAAGGAGAGGACGCTTCCTCTCCTACCATTAAACTATTGACACCTAATTCTATCTCACGACAGTAATTTAATTAGGGGTAAAAATTAAAAGACAAATAAAGTTTTTCTGTCTCACGACAGTAAATGCAACTTGTATGTTAAACACAATACTATGTATTTATAGCTGACATTTTACGAAGAGGATTTCCCTTACTTCAACCATTTGGTTAATGTTTCAACTTAGATTAGTCATCATCAGAGCTATCATAAGAAATAGCACGATTCTCACGAACAGTGCTATTATAATTCCATAAAACCTATATCTACTATCTTCACAAACAACAGATATAAAACTACAATACGACAAAATTTAATTTTAGTTTAACTAAAACAGACAAACAAAATTGGCAAATTACTTATTGTATATTTTTGTATAATCTACACAATAAAAATCAGGACAATCTTTAAGAAATGATTCACATATTCTACGAGCTTCATCTTTACTATTACCAGAGTAAAGAGTTTTAGCACTACCATTAAAAGACTTTCTTAGCTTATCATTCTTGTCTAGGAATACAAGATGATTTTCAGAACAATAGAATACAGAATAAATCGGAGCTTTACTAGCTCCATATTTAGCAAGAAGTTTATCATAAGATTCTTTAGCACTGTCTCTCATATCACTAATATATTTGATATAAGAAAGCATAATACTATCCCATTGTTCAACAGCTTTAATCTTATCTTCAATAGAATACTCACCGTCAAGAATATCTTCAAGAAGTTGATTTAATGATTTCACATTAATAGATTCAATATCTTTAAGAAGTTCTTTATTAAGTTCTCCGTTAATAAAGCGTATATGAAATTCTTTCTTAGCTTTATTAATAGTATCAGAACCCATACTAGCAGCAATAATAACTTCAATAATCTCTTTCATTATAGTAAGTTTTTAAATTAGACAATAAAAAACTCTACTAATATTACTCTAGTCTCACGACCTGAATAATCTTAATAGAGTGAACCGACATTACTTAACCCTTTTGTCAGATATGAATTAAATTGAGTATATATCGGAATTATACTAAACGTAAAATCATTGTAATAATAGCACCAAGAGCAATAATAGATGCAATAACAAATGCAGAAGAATTATACTGATTCTTAGCTTTAAATTCTTCACAATTCTTCTTAATCTTAGCTAAATCAGCTTCAAGAGATGCAATGCTATTTTTAAGAGCCTTGTTATTAGCTTCTAAAAAGTTATTACTAGTAACAAGTTTAGAACACTTATCAATAAGATTCTTTTGTTCGCTAGAAACTTTCTCATAAGTATATTTGTAATGATTAAGACCAGCATTAGATTTATCCAAATCTTTGCGTAAACGAATAACTTCTGTCTTTAACTCATTGACAGTAGGACGTTTCTTACTAAGAACATCAACTTTCTTGTTTTCTTCCATAACTATTATTATTATTTAATTAATCTTCAATATGAGTTATATCTAAGTCGAGGTCTATATTATCCTCACTTAAAGTATTGCCAGTATTCCAATTATTAGCCATTTCACAGTCGAGATAGTCTATATCGCCTACCAAACCACAAATAGGAAATTCTATGCCCTGTTCTTCGTACATAATTATAATCGTTTAATACGGATGCAAATATAGAAATAAATAATTGAAATACCAAACAATACAGATAATTTTATTAATTGATATTACTAAATGCTATATATGATTTATAAGTAGAAACAATATCACTAGCAGGAAAACCGCAATTAAGAAGAACATTAGTAATCTCGGCAGTATAAACATCGCAACAAGTAATACTAAAGTTTTCATCATTAAACTTACGAATAACAGTAGGAATATTAGCTTCAATAAAATAGATATTCATAGCATCGACATTATATTCAACAATATCATTTTCATACTTGAGCAATACAGTTCTTGGCGAAATAGAATATCTTAACTCATTAAATGCTTTACTAGCAATACTTGTATCTTTAAATGATATTACAAATTTACTATCAATACTATTAATAATATTATAACCGCTTGAATCTAAACCATATTTTTCATTAGGTTTAAGATATTCCTTAACAGCACGAAATGCTCGTCTATAATATCTGAACCAATAAGTTCTTTCAGCTAAATCAGAAGTTTACTTTCTAACTTTTCTGTAAGTGCATTATTTGTTTCACGACATTTATTTAGTTCATATTCAATATCAGAAACATTAGCAGCATAAGCCTGAAATTTAGCAATATCAGCTTGGAGCTTAATAATATCAGATTTAAGTTGTTCAATCTCTTCGTTCTTCTCACTAATAACTCTAGCACGAAGATTTAATTCACTAGACAGTTTACTAATTTGAGTAGACTTATTAGCAACATCAGCTTCTGATTCAGTAAGAGCATTTTCTAATTCAGAGATTCTATTAGATTCAACAATGCTATAATTATTACCAATATCAAAAATCTCACAAATAGAAGTAAGACATTGATAATCTAAATCAATAATAAAACCGCTAGATTCAACAATAGTAACTCCATTAAGATGAGACACGAAAGTTAGATTCTTTTTATCATTTACAACAGCTTTCATAAATACATGTATTAATTATTAAGAATTTAATTTTAAAAGTAATGAATCTATATCATAATAATATAGTACGATATAGTAAACGAATAAAGCTAATAACTATTATATAAGTTATTATAGTTTGAACTAAAGAACGGACGATAAAAACCTTCTTATAAGAAAGGTAATTAAACATCAAATACAACAAACATATAACTATTCCAATTAAAGATAGAAATATGTGGAATTGATAAGTAGTCATATACTAGAAAGATTAGATATTGCAACACAGACAATAAGTATAGCCATAACAGCTATAATAGATATTGTCATAGACAAAGTATTAGACTTCTTATCAATGAGATAGTTATTCAATAAGAGAGTAGTAATAACAAATAGTAATACAGTTATTATAAAGAAATAAATATCAGTATTCATAATGATATAAGTTAAATGGTAAATAAAAGGTGAAGATGTAACAGCAATCACGCCCCTTTATGGGGGAGAAAAGCGAGCTTTGCGAGCGGGACTAGACCAGCTAAGTAACAAACTAAATAGTAATCTAGATATTAATAGTAATATATATATCTATACATATCTATACACACTACACTTATTCTATTATTCAATCTATTGGTAATAATACTATCCAGTCTATTATATAGCCTTATATTCAATCTATTGGTATTCTCGTTATCAGGTGTTATATATATAGTATTAATATACTAGTGAACTATTCTGTAAGAATAGGAACTAGACCTCATACAATACAACCAAGATATAATACTAATAGTATATAATACTAATAGTATATAGTGAGATTGGCAATAGTAAGATTAGATTAAAACCTAATAGTAATAGTAACAACATGTGATAGTACAATAGTATATAATATAGTAACAATAGCGATAGTAACAACAACGATAGAGTATCGGAAATATAGTATCGGAAACATGGAGATAATAGTACAATTTGTACTCTATATGGATTTTGAATTGGGTTCAGGGTCAACATTAAGAGTAAGTATGAGGAGTTGTATTGAGTTAAGGGAATGTAGTATTCATACTACTATTGATGCTATTGATATTAGTAATAGTCTTCTTCCTATTGATGTTAATAATACTATTCATACTATTCATGCTATTGATGTTGATAATACTATTGTTGATACTATTGTTGTTATTGTATGAGCTTCTTCCTATTGTCTGCGACAATAGTCATCGAGGGGGGAATTTATGCGATATTGTCTGATAGACAATTTCGCCTAATATAATCCTATTACCTATACTTCGCGTGGGCGGGCGCGCGTGTACCTATTATACGCGCGCGCACACGCACGTATATAATAAGGTACGCGCGCGAGTGTTGCCCAACTTTTATATATATATATATATATATATATATAAGCCCAATTTGTTATTTAGAATCCGTCTAAGAGAAACGTCGTCGAAAGGCGATTTTAGCTTATCAGTTGGTTAGCTTCGCTTATCAGTTGTAGCATTTCGCTTATCAGGTGACTAGTGTCGTTTCCAATCCCAGTTAGCGAGCATAAGTCGGTAGTATTGTCGAACACGTGCCGAATGGTGTATTCTTAGTTTAGTAGGAGAGATTTCTCTCTCCTACGTAACTGGTTAGGCTGCACCCTCTGCATCAGGCTGGTATTTAGCCAACATGTCGGCTACGAGCATTTCGTCCGCAAGGGACAAACTACGCATACTTAGTTCGTATGGGAAATACTCGTAACGGTCGTGTTCATTAACACGTTCCTCCTTAGCCATTTTACTGGCATACGGATTTACAAATATCTCACCTGCTTCAAGCACGTGTCCAAGCACGCTAATACGTGCCTTCTTGAAGATAACGTGCAGCACTGACAACGGAGCTGTCATAACAGCATTGGCAAGCATTGGTTCGCCTTGACCTTTCAGTATTGCAGATAGCTGAATACGAGTGGTAAAGATATTACGAGTTACAGACTCGACATAATCACCACTTGCAGCATCTTTCACAAACTGTGGAATGTTGCGATTAACAACAACAGTAAGCGCACCTGCATAACGACTACTATTATCAATGATATTAGTAATCATCAAGCTATCGTGATTCTCGAAATCAGGACGGTCAAGCAACAGACGAGTAATATCGTCTGCTTCCTTTCCGTGATACTCGGATAGGTCAACTATACGAGCGTCAATAGCTTCATCAGCAGCTTCATTAGTAGCATCTGTTTCAGCGTTAGCACTTGCTGCTTCGGCAGCTTCTTTTGCAGCTTTTGCAGCTGCTTCTGCTGCTAATCTAGCAGCATCATTTGTAGCTCTTGTTCCCATAATACAAATAAATTAAATGTTATAAATCGGTTAGCAACTGTTCAACCAATGTGCATCCTAACCACACACACAATGGCAATATGTTTATAGTCATTTGGTTTGATAGTAACTGCAATATGTTTATAGTCATTTGGTTTGACTATTCCAATAGTTCTTTAACAACATCGTTAGCATCTAATATCAATACTAACACTACTAATAGTATTAGAAAGCTATTCACATGGTTATCATACAACTTAATGTAACTTAGATGTATGAATACTGGCACACCTAGCATACTTAATGCCAAGTGTACCACTTTAATCTTATCACGAGTACTCATACGTATCTAGTATAATAACGTGAACAAAATTGTTCATAAGTCTCGCCTGCACGACCATGTTCTCTCCAATCACGTCTCTGTTTATTAACAACAGAACGATAAGTCGCAGTAGTCATAACAACTGCAACCAATAACAATATCAAGAATATCATAAACATTAGTATTAAATTAAACATTATAGCAATATGTTTAAAGTCATTTGGTCTTGACGGGGGTATTGGAATTGGTTTGAGAGCAGGGGGCTTGTGTGGTAGGAGCTTCGTCTCGATAAAAATATATTCATGAAAAATATATTTCTCTTGGGAGTAGCACTTTCTATACTATTAGATATTCTAATTCTAAGTTCATCTTTAATAGTATTCTTATTATTAATACTATTAGATGTTCTATCTCTATTAATCTAAGTATTACCTATAACACTTATAGTTCACCTCGATAAAAATATATTCATAAAAAATATATTTCTCCGGGGAGTAGTACCTACAATAGAAGTCCTAAGCTCGCTACCAATAGACTATATAACACTAATACTTTTAAGTTTACTATCTCTAAATCTCTTAGTATTGTTCCTAAGTTCATTAATAGTATTTCTAATATTGATTCTTCATTTAAGTCTTCTAAGTCTCTTACTTTCTATTGTTGTTAGTAGTCTAATTCTTCTTATAGAAGAACTATCCTATTTATTAATATCTATGATTCCTATAAGTCTTATTATTGTATTTAAGTTCTTAATCAGTCTTATTTATATTATATGGTATTAGTTGTATTACATTGTCTATTGTGTCTTATTGTGTAAGCCCTTTCTCCTCTTCTTCGAAGAGTTCGAAGATTCATTACTAGAGTTATAAAAATAGAATGGTAAGAATTATTCAATATTTTAACTTAGTATTAGGATTGCTAGGTTGTATACGAATGTGAACCAGTGTGAATGAAAGTGAAATTATACAGAGAATACAATTCTAAAGGTTTTTTAACTAGTTAGATATTGATGATATAGATATTATTCGTATACTTGTGCTATTAATGACTGACGGTTATATTACAGTCAGTAATGTTAGTCAACTTAATTAATAGTATTAATAATCTAATTAAAGTAATTATGCTACACTTAGAGAACAAAACTAAAGGAGAGACTTTCCTAGTTCCTCAACACATGGCAGAAATTGATTTCCAATATGTTTCTGAAAGAGTTAAGAATATTACTCCTTTCAAGCATTTTGGTATTGTTGCTATTATTCAGACTGCTAAACTTCGTGAAATTATTAATCCTGACTTAAAAGGTACTGGTAATACTAAGTTCATATTAGTTAAAGCTAATTATAGTGATGATGTTAAAGAAGGCGATAGAGCTTTGCTTAATCGTTTCTTATATGTCGCTCCTTCTGACGTATTTATGGGTATAGATTGTAATCCTCGTAGCAATGAACTTACTCCTTATAATCTTTCTGAATTTATTCGTAGTGACCAAGACTTAAATATAAGTATTGCTCGTGGTGAGATATTCCGTAAGGTTAGTACTGGTTCTGTTATTAGTTTACTTGGTAATGAGGTAAGTCCTTCGACTGTTGAAAAGAAAGGTGACAATGGTAAATTGATTACTACTATTGCTGAAACAGTAGTTTGTGTTGGTTATAAGATTGTTCGTCTTTCTGATATTCAAGGACAGAATACTATTGAAGGTCTTATTCCTAATGGTAAACCTCAAAAGTTTATTGTTGCTACAAACTTATTACAAATATAACAGATGCCGTCTATTGATTTAAAAGAGAAGAGAGAATTGATGCTTGATAGAGCTGATATTATTGCTCTATTAGGTGTTACTCCCCAAGATGCTCTTATTATTAATGATATTGTTGATGATATTGAAAGTCAAGTAGTCAATAGAATTAAGACTATGGGGAGAGTTACAATTCCTCGTATCGGTTCATTCTTTCCGAATGAAGGTAAACTTGATGCAATGGAGCATCATGCTTTAATGAAAGAGAAAAGGCAAGAGCTTACTCCCGAAGAATACAAAGAGTTTAGAAGAGGTCTTATATTGTCTAGGGTTGTTCAACGTCGTAGATTTAAAAGTAGAACTACTATAATATCTCGTACAATTAGACTTAATAAAGTTCTAGCTGGACGAAAACTTAGACAATTTGGTAGAGATGAACGTGGTTATAAACTATATATGTATTTCTTTAGTAAGATGAAACCAGTTAATGATTCTGATTACTATATTAATCTGTTAAATAGAGAAGGTTATGATTGCGAAGATTTCCCCATTGGATTTAAGTGGTATGATTAGTGTTAATGAGCAAGGTTATCCCTATGCTCCTAACGTTTATCAGATACAGGATAAAGATGTAAGAGAGTTATATCTTCGTGATAATAGCGAGGATAAACTTCGGTATATTAAAGAAGCCGGAGTTATCTTTTATGTAGCCGACCCTAAATCTCCACCTAATCAAATGGGATATAGTCGTTCTGAAGCATTAGCTTCTGCAAAGACTAATTATGGTCTTCCTGCTGATTGGAATCCTGATGCTCTTATTCTTCGTCTTATTGATAGATATCATGAAGATAAAATGGGTGTTGCAGGAGAAGCTCTTGAAAGTATTCTTAGAGCTGTTCATAATAGTTCTCGTGCAGCAAATATTATTAGTGAACAACTTACTAATAAACTTAACTCTGGTTTACAAGCTGAAGATGCTTTACCAGTTATTGACTTGGTAACAAAACTAAATGGTATTATTAATATCATTCCTAATCAAATTAAGGCTTTAGGTGAAGCTAAACAAGCTGCTGCTCTTGAAATAGAGCAAAAGAAAGCTAGAGGTGGTAAGGTTGTTACTATGTCTATGTCTGCAAAAGATGCTAGTGATTTGGAAGCTCAAGTAGAGGCTCAAAAGAGAGAGCTAGGATTAGTAAGTGATACAATTGTCAACGCTCCTTTACGGGGGAAATACGAGAGTACAAAATGATACCTGTAAAATCTGAATATAAACAAACGAAGTTATACTTTGATGAACCTACTCATAAGTATACAGATAATTGTGGTAATTCTTATATTAGTGCTACTACAATTATTCATTCTTATGTTCCTAAGTTCGATTCTAATTATTGGGCTAAATATAAAGCTAAAGAAGAAAATACTTCTATTAAAGATATAAAGAATCAATGGGATAAGATAAGAGACAAGGCTTGTGATATGGGTAATGTTTATCATAATAGCTTTGAAGAAGGTATTCGTCAAAATAGTAAGTTCTTTAATGCTATTAAATATCTTAATAAGCAAGAGAGTAAACAAATGGTTACTGTTGCTGATTTAGATGTTGTTGATAGTCATACTAAACTTCTTGATGTTGATGCTTTTATTGACCATACCGAAAACAAATACCCAGAAATATATAAAGTATTTAAGTTCTATACTGAAAGAGATTATAAGATTTATTCAGAGATAGGAGCTTTTCTTCCGAAGTATTTAGTTAGTGGTACTATTGATATATTGCCTATAAGAGAGGACGGATTCGTTATACTAGATTGGAAAACTAATCGTACTGGTCTTAGATTTCAGGCAGGTTATTATAAGAAAGATAAGAGTGTTAGACCTGTTCAAGAAACAGATGAATGGGTACATAAACCTGAAGATGTTCTTCTTCCACCTTTTGGCAGTCTTCCTAATTGTAATGGAACTACATATAGTTTACAATTAAACTTATATGCTAAAATGGTTCATCTTATTACTGGTTTACCATGTAAAGGTTTAGCTCTTTGTCATATTGAAGTTCCATTTATACTTAACCAATATGGTAGACCTCAAAGATTTAAAGACGGTTTTCATATTGATGAAAGTAAAACAGAAACAGCTAAGTGGTATAAAATATCTAGGCTAGAACCTGAAATAGATACTATGCTTAATATTCGTTATCAAACTGTTAATGGAAGTCAGAAACAACAAATGAATTTATTTGTGTAATAATTAAAGTTATGAATAAATATAATATTAAGTTAATAGATAAATGTCGAACAGTTGATTGGCGAAAGACATTGGAAAGTAAAGGATATGTTTATTTCTCTACTGGAAAGTATAATCTTAATCTTATTGGAGTTCGTGCTAAAGAACGTGATAATAATGAGTTTAACGATGCTTTTATAATTGATTATTGGACAGGTAATAGTAGAAGATATACTCCTATTTATCCTTGTACTACTGACCCAGGATTTAAAAGTCTTGAAAAACCTGTTAATTTTAAAGGTTGTGCAATTCTAGTTCCTGGTCAATATCGTGGTTGTTTTAAGAAAGGTTATCATAAAGGACAGTATGCTGCTCTAGTTCAACATAAACCTGTTAAAGTATTCCGTGATGCTAACAAGGATTTTTATATGGACTGTGATGAATCTTCTATTGAAGAAGGTATGTTTGGTATTAATATTCATAAGGCAGGTGAAGCTAGTGTTGTTGTTGACGGTTGGTCGGCAGGTTGTCAAGTTCTAGCAAGAGGTACTGATTTTAGAGAACTTATGAATATAGTTGAATTATCCATTCCTATTTACGGAGATATATTCAGTTATACGTTATTAGAAGAAAAGGATTTGATAATATGAAACTAAAGAGCATTGGAATAGGACTATTAGTAGTAATTATACTATTTATTGGAATTAGAGTATTCACCCATTTTGTTTCAAATAAGGAATATGTAGAAGTCCCACTTATCGTTCCTGATACTATATATCAGGAAATAGAAACAAAGAGAGATAGTTTACAACTAGTAATAGATTCTATTCTCAATGCTCTTAATAATACTAATCAGTATGAGAAAGAATTTAATAAAGCGATTAGTGATACTGATAGTATTACTATCCTCGAACGCTTCATATATCTTGTGTCAAAACCAGTCAGAGTTAAGAATCAAGAGACTAGAGACGAAGGTAGATAGTTTACAGCAATCCTACTCCTTTACGGGGGATGGCGGAGCGAAGCGACGCCTAGATAAAGAAGTATTAAGAATAGCCAATGCAAAGTTAATACTTTCAGAAGAGTATAAAAGTCAATATGAATCCTACAAGAAGTTATACGAACTTAAAGTTAGAGATAGCTACTTGCAGGATTCTATTATATCTAAGCAACGTGAAAAAATAAAGAGAATAACAATAGTAGGTAATCAAGCTATTGTTAATCTTAATAAGGAATATAATAAGTCTAAAAAGTATAAGAAACAACGTAATGGATTCATAGCTAGTACAGGTGTGCTAGCTATTCTTGTTGTTATACTATTAAAATAACTAATTGTAAGTATGGAACTTAGTGAATATCCATTCTTCATTTATTATAATGAAGAAGATAAAGGAAAGAAGTATAAACATGCTAGTGACTTTGGATATAAAGACCCATTTGACCATTTCTTAATAGGAGAAAGTGGAGGATTCTTAATGAACATTGACCCAAATAAGAGATTTGTTAATACAGAGCTTCTTCGTCCTGCTGCTATTGCTTATGAGAAAGATGGGGTTTATACTAAGTTTGCAGTAGATAGTATGCCTTATACTAACTTTCGTAAACAAGAAACTCTTCGTAGACTTGTAGGTTTTAAAGCTCCATGTCTTATGGATACTAGAACTGGTGAGATAGAAGAGGTTTATATTACTGGTGAACATTATAACTTTATCAATTATGGGCGTATTCTTAAACTAGATACTAAAACACTTCGTGTTGAAGAAGGTAAAGTTACTGGACGTAAGATAAGAGGATTTCCACGATTCATAGATTGTCAATGGTGGTACTTCTTGATTAAACAGTTCTGTCGAGATAATGGTTTATTCCTTATAAATGATAAAACTCGTCGTGGTGGATTTAGTTATATGGAAGCTATTGGTTCTGCAAACTTTATTAATCTTACTCCTAATCGTGCTGTTATTCATGCAGCCAGTGATAACAAGTTCTTAGTTCAGTCTGGTGGTTTATCAGACTTTATGAAGAAACAGATTATCTTCTATGAATCTAATACACCATTTGTAAGAGGTATAGCTAAGATTGATGCTAGTGATTTTATCTTAGGTTATAAAGACCCTAGTACAGCCATTATTGATGATAACAGTTGGAATAGTGCTTGTATATCTGTATCTACTAAGAATAATCCTTCTGCCGCTGTTGGTAAAGATGCCGGAGAAATTAAGTGTGAGGAAATGTCAGAGTTTGAAAACTTTGATGATTTTATGGATGTTACTGAACCTACACTAAAGACAGGTTCTGTTACTACTGGTTTTCTTAATGCTTGGGGTACTGCTGGTAAAGCTAATGCTGGTTGGGTTACATTTGAACAGAACTTTTATGACCCTAGAGGTAGAAACTTTATGGCATTTGAAAATGTATGGGATAAAGATAGTAGAGCGGAAGTATGTGGTTATTTTAAACCTTATTGTTGGGGACTTGAAGGTTATAAGATTGGTGATGATAATCAGATTGCTACTCTTACATCTCTTGATGATGACGGTAATTCTGATATAGCTTTAGGTTTTCAGATAGCCGAAGAAGAACGTGCTATTGAAAAAGCTAAAAGTAAATCATTTGCTAAGTTTATTAGTTATTGTGGACAATATGCTAATATGCCTAGTGAATCATTTAGTTCTGTAAGTGAGAATATATTTAGTAGTGAGATATTAGATGAATGGGAACAAGAGCTAAAGATGTCTAATAAGTATAACTTCTATATAGACGGTAAGTTTGTAGAATATGATTCTGATAACTTTGAGTTTATTCCTAATGAACGTATTGCTGCAACTGGCGGTGTATATAGAAAAGACTTCTTTGATTATATTAAGAATGTTCCTCGTCATTCTAATGAAGACCCCGAAGGTTGTATTCGTAAATGGTTTAATCCTATTAAAGTTGAATATATAGATAAGAAAACTGGTCAGTTAACTAAAGGTACTCCTCCAGGGATATATAGTATTAGTTATGACCCTGTTGGTATTGATAAAGATAAGAAAGAGCTTACTAGCAAACATTCTCATAATAGTATTAAAGTATGGATGAATCCCTGTATATATAATGGTTATCGTCCTAGACTATGTGCTGTGTATTATGGTCGTCCTGATGAACTAGAAAAGGCAGACAGAATATGTTATTACTTTGCAGTTACTTATAATTGTCTTGGTACAACTAATGTTGAAATCAATCGTGGTGAAACAGTAAGTAATTTTAAGAAGTGGAAAGCTGTTAAGTATCTAGGTTATCATCCTGTTCATCTTTGGGACACTAATATTAATAGTAAGAAGGTTAATACTATTGGTTATGATATTAGTAGTGAAACAGTGAAACTTGACGGTCTGCGTATGTTGAAGGAAATGTTGTATTCCCCCATAGGGAAGTTTGAAGACGGACGTGACATGCTTGTTCTTCATACTATATATGATTATCAGTCGGTACTAGAGTTAAAGAAATGGTCTAATACTGGTAACTTTGACCGTGTATCTGAAATGATTGTTCGTGGTATTGAATGGGCTGCTAATGATAAGTTTGCTAAAAAGCAGCTTGAACATAGACAGAGAGTGCAAACAGAGAAAGAAAACTTTTGGAATCGTAAACGTTATTAATTATGAGTTGGTTAACAGAAAGCAACAGGTTAAAACATTTCCTCTACGCAATCCCATGTGGATTACTAGGAATAATGTTAGTAGTAGGCTTAGCCGTAGGCATGGAATTTAAAGATAAAATGTATGGCGGTAAGTTTGATTTCTTGGATATTTTAGCTACATTGCTTAGCGGAATGATAGGATTCGTATTAATGCTAGTTATAGTAATAAGTACGGGTGCTATTAATTGGTACATTAATATACTTATTAAACTAAGCGAATTGTTATGATTGATGCTAAGCTAAATGCTCGACTTGGGGACATGCCTAAACAGCGTGTCCCTAATTCTGAAAAGGATGAATACTGGGCTGGTAGAACAATAGATTATTGTATTGCTGCCGGACTAGCGTGTAATGATAGAACTAAGACGGAACAACTTCTTGAAATACTTCATGGAGAAATGCCTGACGAGTTTTATCGTAAGACACTTAATCCTTATAATGCTACTAAGGAGAACTTTAAGAGGTTTCCTGCTACTCTAAGAAATCTTGATATTATTAATGATGTAGTTCGTCGTTATTTATCAGAATATGTTAAGTCTCAGCATGAATTTATTGTTGGTGCTAATAATCCTGAAATTATTATGGCTCGTGATGCAGCTATTCGAGAAGATATAGTTAAGAGAGCTATGATAGCGTTTCAACAAGAAGTTCAAAAGAGAGTACAACAGCAACAAGCTGAAAATGCTCAACTAGAAGCTCAAGGACAACCAACACAAGATGTTGACCCAGCACAACTTGCAGGTGATGCAGAAGAGTTTGAAAAGAACTTTATTGATAATTATATAGATGAGATAAGTGCACAAGCACAACAACTATTAGAAGTTATTGATGACGTTCTTAACAATGAGACAATAATTCCGGTTGAGTATTTTAACTATATCACTACGGGGGAAGTTTATAGTTTCCATACTGTTCGTGGTAAGAAACTAATTAAAGAATATGTTCCTACTACTGATATGTATCCTGTTCCTAATGGAGAACAAATGGTATCTAAATATGATATTGTAGCTCGTAGAATGTTAATGAGTTACAATCAGGTAATAGACCAATTCTCTGATGAATTAACAGAGGAACAACTAGAATTTATAACTAAGTATTATAATCCTAGTACTGTTGGAGCTACTCGTACTCTTAGTCTTAATTCTTATACTTATTATTTTCCTGAAAAGTGTAAGGATTATAAAGAAGATACTGGTGAGATATTTCCGTCAGAAGGTTATGATTTAAGATTAAAGAATGGAGAATTGTTAGAAGTATGGCATGTTAATTGGAGAGGATATACACAAGTTAAGATACTAAAGTATATTAATGAAGTAGGTTTAGTTGATGAAATGATTGTTCCTGATAACTTTGAATTTAATTCTGAACTAGGTCATATTGAAATATCTGTTGTATATAAACCACAAATATATGAAGGTTATCGTATTGGAGGACAACGTTTCGGTATATATCCAGGTGGTGCTAAGCCTATTCCTTTCCAAATAGATGACGACGCTAGATTACAATATTGTGGGCTTCAAGAAGTCCTTCCTCAAATGGGAAAATTCTCTATTGTAGAAATACTTACTCCTTTCCAAATATTAATCAATATATTCTCTTATCATAGAGAAATGATGATAGCTAAGAATAAGATGTTTATTCTTGTTGCAGCCAAATCTCTATTTGGAGAAGATGCAGAAGAAGCTATATATAATATAGCTGCCGAAGGTATATTTCCATACGATGATGCAGAAGATATTAATAGTACTAAAGCACAATCTATTAAAATGCTCGATGCTAATATCTCTGGTTATATTACCGAAATATCTAATCTTATTGAATCTATTAAAGCCAGTGCACGTGAAATGGTAGATATGACACCGCAACGTTATGGACAAATAGCTACTAGTGCTGGTAAAGGTACTACGGAAGAAGCAATTATTCGTGGTTCAATGGGAACTGTTATTATCAATTATATGTTTGATAAGTTTCGTGAAGATGAATATATCGTAGACTTAAATAATTCTAAGCTAGCTTGGATTGACGGGTTAGATACTTCTTATTATGATAAGTCAGATAGAAAGCAATATATTTCTCTTAATGTAGAGAATCATACTCTCGGACAGTATGTGATTAAAGCTAAGAACTCTGATAGAGAAACAGAGAAGTTCGAGCAACTCAAAGAGTGGGCTTTCAATGCTAGTCAGAATGGAGATTTAATGTCAGCTGTCGCAGCTATTACTTCAGGGAATATATCTAGTCTTAAACTAGCTATTAATCGTTATCAAGAAATTCGTCAGAAAAACGAAGAATCTATTCGTCAACTAGACCAACAGTTAGAAGATGCTAAGAATAAAGCTGCTCTTGAACAGATAGCTGCAAAAGGCGAACAAGATGCTAGACTTGCCGAAATCAAAGGTTATTATGACCTTCTTGCTAAAGGAATGGATACAGAAGCTGCAATGGCTGCTCTAGCTAATCAACCTGCACAAACTGTACCACAAGATAACTCTGCCGAACTATCTTTAAAACAAGCTGAACTCAATGAGAAGAAACGAGCTAAAGACTTGGATATGATTAATGCTGCATTAGATAGAGATAATCAACTAAAGATAGCTAAAGAGAATAAGAACAAATATGATAAACCAAAGTCTAGTAGTAGTTCTAGTAAGAAGTGAACACTAAGTTATAATTAGCTATATACCTTTCTCTATGATTCAGACGTGCCCTACGGATGCTTCCGTAGGGTTTTTCGTACCCATAAGATTAACGTAGACCGCATTTTTTTGACTTCTATTGAATTTTCCCCCTTAAAGAGGTGAACTGTATTAGAAAGCATTAAAATGCCGTAGCAAGCCTTAAAATGGCTTATTCTTTTGCCCTATGTTGAACGTTCGTTTTAGCCGATACTATTCAACTCTTATATTGCTTAAATTCAAATACGGGCTTTTCTAAACCTAATAGTAAGGTATTCAAACTAGCAAGAGTTGTGTTTCTCATATTATTAAACTACATTTGATTTGAAAGTAATAATTAAAACATATTTATTATGCCAACTTTTAATAATAATGATTCTCTAGATTTAAGTACTGCTAAAATAGATGATATATCTGTTGTTGGTGGTGCAGGTCAAGGTGCTGGCTCTGGTAATAACGGTAATACTACCGGACAGGGACAACAAGGTGCTGGACAACAAGGTCAACAAGGTCAACAAGGTAATGGTAGTGGTAATCCTGATACTAATCCTGATACTAATGCTAATAACGGTAATGGTAATGGTAATACTGGAAATCAAGCTCAGCAAGGTCAGAAAGGTCAAGTGGATAATCAGCAACAAGACTCCTCTATGGGGGAAGTTAAGTTATCAGAAGGTGATACCGTTAATGTAGACGGTGTAGATTATACTATTGATGCTGAAGGTAATGCTATTGCTGCTGACGGAACTGTATTCCGTACCGCTACTGAACTTGCTGAACTTATCGCTCAAAATGGTTCTGAACCAAGTGTTCTTAACCAATTACAAACTCGTTTCGGTTCTGACTTTAAAGATGAAAACGGTAATCCTATCGTATTTGATGATAATGAAGAAGGTATTGCTGCTTATGTTGAAACAGTAGTTCAGAGTAGAGTTAAAGAAGCTCAAACTGCTGCTCTTAACAATCTATTTGAAACTTATCCTCAAGTAGAACAAGTTATTAATCATCTTAAACTTAATGGTACTCTTGATGACTTCGTAGAAATACCTGATAGAAGTCAGATTACTGTTAGTAAAGATAACGAAGAACAACAAGCTGCTTTTATTCGTGAAGAATGGAAACTTAGTGGTAAGAAAGGAGACGTAAACAAATTTATTGACTATTGTAAGAACGCTGGTATTCTTTATGATACTGCTGTTGAATCTAAAGAAGCTGTTGATAGCATATATGAATCTCGACTTGCTGAACAGAAAGCACAAGTAGAAGCTAAAGAAGCTGCTGCTGCTGCTGAAGAAAAAGCATATTGGGATAATGTAGAAAAGACTATTAGCAAAGGCGAACTATTAGGTTATAGTATTCCTGAACAAATCCAATGTAACAAAGACGGAAAGAAAGTAATGCTTAGTCGCAAAGACTTCTTGAAGTATGTGTCTACTCCTGTTGATAGTGAAGGTAATACAGCTTATATGTTAGACGAAGCTAAAGTTGATTCTGATGCTCGTATGCAGGATGATTTACTTAAAGCATTTCTAAGGTTTACTGGTGGCGATTATGCTAGTCTTGTTGGTATGGCTGTTAATAAACAAAAAGTTCTATCTATTAGAACTGCCGCAGCGCAAACTACTGGTAAAAGGACTGTTATTATCAATAGTAAAGGTAATAATTCTAAGACAGTTGATAATGACCAACTAGTCTTGAACTAACTAAATTAAAACTAATATGTATAGATTAAGAGAAGTCGAAAGAGGTAGATATGATGACAGAGGTTATTCTAATGAACAATCTCTTGCTGCCTTAATGATTCAAAAACCGGAGGAAATCAACAACTTCCTGACTTACACTTATGGTATGGAAGATGACCGATTCCCGCTAACTTTCCTTACTGAAGGACAAGGTGCTGCTGGTGTTCGTGACATTACTACTGTTGAGTGGACTTGGAAGACAATGGGTCGTCAGAGATTTAATGATTACATTGTTTGGGCTGATACTGGTGATACTACTCCTGGTATTGGTGGTAAACCTATTAAAGTCGAGTTTGCTACTGGTCTTATTATTGAACAGTATGGTTTGCTTGCTCCTGATGGTAAGACAACTGTTCGTGTAATGCGTGACCACGGTGCAGGTAATCATGGTGGACATCTGTATTCTTTGCAGCTAAAGAATCCAGATAAGAGTGCTTATGTCGACCCAGCTAACTTTGAGAAAGGTAAATACTGGTGTATGTTAGCTCCGTCTATTCCTGAATCTTATTCTAAGGGTAACAAAACTAATGTTATGGGTCCTGGTGTTATGAAATCTCAGTTAGGATTCAAACGTTATAGCAAGGAAATTGCAGGTAACATTAGTAATGTTATTGTTAGTTATGCTTTCAAGACAAAAGGCGGTGGTACTGATACTCGTTGGATTAATGAAGAAATGCGTCAGTTCGATGTTCAGATGCGTATCTCTAATGAGATTGACTTATGGACATCTCGTTACAATCGTACTGTTAATGGTACTATTGATATGAAGGATTGGGATAATGACCAACCTATTCCTGAAACTGCCGGAATGTTTGAAATCCTAGAAGAATCTAACTACGATACTTATGGTGAATACTTGCCTCTTAGCAAGTTAAAAAGAACTATTGGTGATGTAGTTGATAAAGATACCGATACTGGTTCTATGGAGATTACTCTATATGCAGGTAAAGGTGGTATCGAAGATTTCGATATGGCTATTCGTGAAGATGTTAAGTCAGAAGGATTCATTACTCCACTTGGAGAAAAGATGATTGGTGAAGAAGGTGGTGGTCTTACTTATGGTAAATACTTCCGTAAATATAAGACTATTGACGGACATACAGTTACTTGTGTTCATCTTCCATTCTTGGATAAATCACCTATTGCTGAAACAGCAAAAGCTAATGGTCTTATTCATCCTCGTACTGGCTTGCCTATGACATCTCACAAACTGATGTTCATTGACAATTCTGTATATAACGGAAATCGTAATGTTCGTATGGTACGTATGAAAGGTCAGTCTTATCTTGTTGGTGTATTGAAAGGTCTTACTCCTATTCCACCGTCTTGGGGTTCTGTTCCTAGCAATTCTATATCTACGGATATTGATAAATCTCAATATGAAGTTAAGATGTCTCGTGGTCTGCAAGTTGACAGACAAGAGAAGATGTTCATGTTGGAGTGTGTACTCTAAAGTTAAACAATTAAACTAAATTATAATGGAAGGACAAACACCAAAAACCGGTACATTCGGTAGTAGTCTAGCTAATCCAAATCCACAGTCTGCAAGTATTCCGCAGACTAAAACTCCTGAAGCTCCTAAACAAACCTATGAACAAATTCTTAAAGAAGAAGATGGTTTAGACAAAGACTTTCTTGAAGAAAGATATATTGTAATAGCTCTTGCTACTGATATTACTATTAATTCTGTTTATCGTCAAGTTAATGCTAGATACATTGCTGAACGTCATGATAGTATTGGTGGTAGTATTAATTCAGCTAGAGTCTTGACTAGCAACTATGAAGAAATGGCAGCTTATATGCCTTCTCTTATTGGCTGTTCTCCTAACGCACAAGAGTATGTTACTAGAGTTCAACGTTGGTTTAATAGTATATCTATTCCAGTTGACGGTGACGGAAAGAAACTCAACTGTTCGTTCCAATGGAGAAAGAAAAGAGATTATCTGAATTATAAGATAAATGAAACAGCTATCGTAGAAGAATATGATAATGCTGAAAAGTCTAATCCTAAACAGTTGAAGGATGCTATTGCTAGATATGTCAATAAGATTAATGCTCTTGAATCTACTCGTTATAAATACGGACATCCTATTAAAGTAGATGATTATCTTGCATATCGTCATTGCCTATTATATCCGATTGTAGCTAAAGATGTATCTGTTATTAGTTTTGATTCTCGAATCAAGTTCTACATAAAAGATGAACAACGTGAAGCTAATCGTTTGAAACGTAGTCGTATTCAGGCTAACAAAGCAAGACGTAATTATCTTGATGCTATTGATAATGATGTTAAGTTCAAAGCTATCTTTGTATGCTACTGTGCAAGCAACAAACAAGATGTATTGTCTAACTTGTTACTTGACCGTACAATTCAAGAAAAGATTCTTGATGAGTTCGCAATTAAAGAGCCGGAGAAATTCAACAAACTGTTTAACAATTCACAAGTTGAACTTCAAGCGTTTATTGAAGAAGCTATCGCTAGAGGAGAACTAGTTCGTTCGGAAGTTAACCAAACTGTTTTAACTCCTGAAGGCGGATTCATTGGAGCTAACATGAAAGAAGCATTAGCTTATTTCAGTAATCCTGAAAATGCTGACTACAAAAAAGCACTTGAAACTAAACTTAAATTATAATAACTGGTTATTATGAAAGTAAAAGAGGTACATAACGAGTTCATGCTTTTAGCCCAACAAATGGGTATGAAAAGTGTCCGAGCTATACTTCCTGAAGAGTTAGACCGACTAATTAATTTAGAGGCTATCGAATATGTCAAAGACGTTTTCTCTCGTAAGGGTAATCGTGAACTCGATGGTATCTCTGATAATGTTATAAGATTAACAGAACTTAGTAGCCTTCATACTAGTATTAAACTAGAAGCTGAACAAGGAGATATAATGTTTGGTACAGGTTATAAGATAGAATTAAATAATTATACTACACCAATGTTCTATACATCAGTTTACTCCTTTAAGGGGGATAAATCTTATCGTTGTAGATTGATTGACTTAGACTTAGTTAGTGAAACAATGAATGATTATCATTCAAAATCTATTGTTATAAGTCCTATATGTTATAAGACTGAATCAA